>Ga0255751_10000174_pt1 | contig 58094 bp, 40 predicted proteins | sample 071ome_20_FD_179951 | JGI IMG/M metagenome (GOLD analysis project Ga0255751, IMG submission 179951) | Coastal salt marsh microbial communities from the Groves Creek Marsh, Skidaway Island, Georgia - 071412BT metaG (version 2) | ecosystem: Environmental > Aquatic > Marine > Intertidal zone >... | reverse complement strand
CGTAGTCGGTTGCTCCGTTGTCGGTATCAAAACTTGAAATGGTGATTGAAGGAGCACCGGTATCGTACACCATATCGAAAGTATCACTACCAGCGTATGCGTTACCAGCATTATCAGCAGCAGAAGCTACTGAAATTGTGTAGGTGTCATCATCTCCAAAAGTTAGGTCCACTGTGAAAGTGTTGTCTGCAATAGTTGTTACAAAATTGCTTAGGAGCCCTGATTCATCATTACCATCAGAATCGATTAGACCAATGTCACCTATTGCAAAAGATACATCCTCGCTGAAGGCGAATGCACATGTCATGGTGGAATCACTAGAGTAGTCGCCTGATGACAACGCACCGTTATTATCGGCACAAGAAAGAATCACAGTAGGTGCTGTTTCATCATGTGTGAAGGTAAATTGAGTAGCGGCGAGTGTGTTAGTATTCCCAGCATCATCTGCTGCGTCTCCGGCATTTACATCGATTGTAACGGATTCGTCATCGCTGGAAGGAGTAAAAGCGTATGTCCAAACGGTGCGGACTCCGCTATAGCTTCCAGCTCCAACAGACCCACCAGTAACTGAAACGGTTGGAGCAGTCGCTAACTCCTCCGAAGCCGTCACAGTGATCGTGTATGGACCATCGTTTCCATACTGACCAGCGGTTACTGAGCCGCCTGCATTGTCTTCTACAGTGATTGAATCAATTGTAGGTTCGACTGTATCGTGAGTGAAACTTATTTGATTGGAAGCAACAGCGTTGGCGTTGCCCGCGTTATCTTGAGCATCCCCGTCATCTACCTGCAAGATTACACTACCATCGTTACTACCCGGTGTGTACACACAGGTGTATGTGCCTCCGCTATCACCGGTTGTACAGAGTCCTAAGCTACCTCCATCCGTACCGCCAACGGTTACGGTAGGAGCAGCGCCAAGATCTTCGTTGCCGTCAATTGTGAGCGTGTAGGTTGTTCCTGAATTATACGAGCCTCCGGTAACGATGGTGTCACCGCCGGCTTCTACTGCAGATATTGTAATAGTTGGAGCAGTCGTATCTATTGTGAATGTTGAAAGGGTGATAGTAGCAGAATTACCTGCATCATCGGTACCAGTGAGTTGACAACCACTGTACGTACCCTCAGATAATGAACCTGCAGCACCATCTGAATCAAGGGTGATTGTTGTACCAACTCCAGCTGACAAAGTCGTGGTGGCGCTGTCTATGGTTTGTCCGAATGTACAGGCACTCCAGGAAAGTGTTACGTCTTCGTCAGAGGTAACTACTACGTCTGGAGTGGGATCGTTTCCGGTTGTAGATACTGGGGTGTCTTCGGTAATTGTTGGATTTACTGAATCATAGGTCCAGGTGTATTGAGTTGCTGCGTCATTCCCGTTTCCGTTGGCGTCAGTGAACGCATCCGCAAGCACATCTATGGTAATCAAACCCTGGCCGTCGGCCGTACAGACTACGGAATATGATTGACCAGAGCCTGAGAAGGAGGTGGGGGTACAATCCCCTGCTCCACCTGTGCTGATATCGCCGATCTCGAAATTGCTCGAAAATTCGCTAAGAGTGAAAGTGAGGGTAATCGCCTGGGTTGCAGTAGTTCCTCCTGAAGCTGGAGTATCAGCAGGAGATGTAGCGATTGTTACTGTAGGAACCGATGTATCTTGAGTGATGAAACTGGTTGCAGAATAAGATACTGAATCTACGGTGAAGGATGCGGTGACTGTAATCGTACCATCACTCACACCGCTCATGTCAGTGTTGGATGTTCCGTCGCCGTTACTGTCTCCAACACCATCGTTATCAAAATCGCAATCCCATGCACCGTTTGCAGCCGTTACACAGTTTGCAGTTGCCGAGTTACCGCCTTGTAAGTATTCTACACTCACAGACGTTCCAGTATCAGCACCAGTTGAAGTACCGATGATAGAGAAACCATCATTAGTTTCGTCATAAGTGACGATATTGTCACCGGCAACTGTAGTTATGCCTATAGTGACATAGTTCGGAGAATTAGTTTCTCCCAACTCCTCTGCTACAGCAGCTCTAGAGCTACCGCTATCATCGTTTATCACACCAGCGATCATTACGATCATTATTGCGGCGGATAGGCCGAACGCTATTCTTCGAAGATCTTGAAGAGTAACGGTTTTCTCACTAGGGCTTGCGTCATTTTGTAGCGGCATGGCTGCAACCATGACTGCTACCACAACTTAACTGTATTTAGAAGATATCGGTCCGTACCCTTTAGGGTAATAGAGCGAATATGTGGCCGATAATAAAATTTGTATCACGATAAATCTTTGAAATCAAGCCTAAATCATAATAAAATGGCTGATAATCAATAAGATGATAATTCACATGTTCTATCAAAAAGCGAAGATAAATAAAAATTACTATTTCAGTTTCTTTTTCTGACTCAATACAACGAATTAGAAAATATGGAAAACATCATATCTTCTAATCCAAACAAGAAGAATTATCTCATAAATAAAAGAAATATATTCTATCCGGCCATAGTAACTCTGAGATTCAATAGAGAGACTTTTTTAGCTGACAAAGAACAATATTTCTAATCTAGAGAAATTATCTTTCTTCAGAAAATATAGACACTCTCATAACACCCCTTTGAGGGACTTTTTTGATAAAAATAACAAATTTAGTATATAAAGAAAAATGCAATGACCTCTGAATTATAGAAATTTTATTCCCAAAGAGGCTTTTGAAATTGGAAAAAAAGCCGGAACGCCGGGACTCGAAAGTCCCAGCGAACCGGTTTGCGTATTCATTAGACTACGGATCTAAGCTTCGATATCATCGTATTCTTCGTCTTCTTCCTCGTCCATGAACTCTTCAGTGAAATCTTCATCTTCACTGAAATCATCATCGGCGCGACCACCACGTAATCTGGAAGCAGCGTATCCTAGAACTAGGATACCAACACCAATTCCTGCGAATGGTAGAGGCTCTGCCTTCATATCATCCAACAATGTCAATGGGTTTGCATTGTCTCCCAATCCGTCATCGTTGTTGTCGAATTGTTCTGTTGGATCCCACTTGAATGCATCTTCACCAGGTAGGATGTTGTTCTCATCCACTGGATCTAGGTAACCATCACCATCGTCATCAGGATCAATTGCATTACAAAGGCCATCTCCAACGATTGTGTCGTCTTCAGTACCGAATTCTCCATCAGGTCCGACGTCGGTTTCATTGTCGATAGGCATGATGTTTGCGTTTCTTGCATCACCGAAACCACCTGCATTAGCACAGATAACCTCAGTTACATCTAACCATCCATCACCGTCATCATCTTGATCAGCGTTATCACCAACTCCATCACCGTCTAGATCTATTTGCTCACTTGGGTCCATTGGGAATGCGTCATCAACATCGATAGTTCCATCGTTATCATCGTCACCATCTGTTGCGTCACAATCATTGTCTCCGTCATTGTCAGCAGGAACTGAGAAAGCGTCCATTGGGTCTGTTCCACAGTTTGGTTCAACTGAATCAGCCCAACCATCACCATCATCGTCAGTATCACTGTAGTCACCAATTCCGTCACCATCTAGATCAGCGTTTTCGTTAGCGTCGTATGGGAATGCATCATTCTCATCAGAAACACCATCTCCGTCATCGTCAGTATCGACTTTGTCACAAATCATGTCGCCATCAAAGTCGTCTGGAACAGAAGATGCATCAAGGCCATCGCTTCCACAAGCTAATTCCTCTGCATCTGTCCATGAGTCACCGTCATCGTTCAAATCAGCATTGTCACCAACACCGTCTCCATCAGTATCAACTGTTTCGAATGGATCCATTGGGAAAGCATCATCAACGTCTAGAACCAAGTCGTTATCATCGTCCAAGTCAGCGTTATCACCAACACCATCACCATCGAAATCAGCCCACTCAGAAGGATCTAGAGGGAATATATCAACATCATTATCATATCCATCACCATCGATATCAGCATCAACTGCATCACAGGTTCCGTCCAAATCTAAATCTGTTGGAATACTTGTCAAATCCATTGGATCTGAATCACAATCTACTTCAAGCAAGTCTTCGTATCCGTCATTATCATCGTCTAAATCAGCATTATCTCCAATTCTGTCACCATCATTGTCTGCCCATTCTGTAGCATTCATTGGGAATGCATCGAACTCATCCAAGTATCCATCATTATCGTCGTCTGCGTCTAATAGGTCGCAAATCCAATCGCCGTCATTATCAGTAGGCACGGATGTCGCATCCATTGGATCAGTTAGACAATCTATCTCATCTGTGTTATTCCACATGTCGTTGTCATTGTCTAAGTCAGAATTATCACCTAGACCATCACCGTCATTGTCTTCGGATTCATTTGGATCTTCTGGGAATGCGTCTTCGCTATCGATTACACCATCACCATCAGTATCTGAGTCAAGTGCATCACAGATTCCATCTGCATCAACGTCACCAGGATAGTCAGTTGCATTGAGTGGATCAGAACCACATTGTGTCTCCATATCATCATACCAACCATCTCCATCTTGATCTAAGCTGAAGAAAGAAATTGTAATGTTGTAATCTTGGCCATCGTCACCAGTTAGCCATCCAGCCCAATTCCTCACTCCAATCATATTTACTTGGTCACCATAGTATGAGCTTGTACTACTACTGTTCCAAGAAGGCGATGATGAACTGTATACAGGTTGACCATAAGCAATGTTAGAGCTACCTGTACCATAAATATCCAAAATCAACCATGTGTTGTAACCAGGTGCATAGTAAGAAATACCATCGTGTTGTAATAGAACTTCATATCCATAGTTTGCAGGTACATCGAATGTAAATCTGTCTGTTGTATCTACATCTCCGTGATTCCATGCCTCGAAGAACAGAGTATCATTGGTCATGTTGTTGTAGTCGTTTACGTGAACTGCGTCAGATTGTGATGTTCCAGCGTCAACACCAGATCCAGCATCATCTTGGACACCACCAACTAAGTTAGATAGGTCTAGGAAGTTGAAATCCATTGTGTATGTAATGTCTTCAGCACTGTATGTGTAAACACCAAGAGTTAACCAGCCACCGTTTGTAACCCAAAGGCCTGATGTATGACTCATTGTAATATCAGTACCCGAATATGGGCTGCTAGGTTGTGACACATAGTAAGCAGGGTTAGCTCCACTGCAAGGCTGTGTTTGTACTTGACACTTGTATATGTATGTGTATACAGAAGCTGAGCTAGACCATGTTACGTTCCATTCAAGGTATTTACCTGGAGGTACTAGAACATTGTAGTAGTCATTCTCATCCCATTGGTCTGAAATCCAAGCTGTACATGTACCACCAACATCGTCTACATCACCATTAGCATCGATTTGTGTACTTCCATTCAACCATGTGTTACCACCAGGGTTATTGTAAATGTTATCTGAAGCATCCACACCAGTTCCACAGTCGTCTGGATTTGCTCCTGGCTCATTTGCTGGAGTAATCATTGTAATATCTAGAGTATACTCTCCACTTCCACGGTCAGTTTGAACGATAATGAAGAGGTTCTGTCCGCCGTACGAATATGTGGCAGCACCAGTTTCAGGATTATCGTTGTATGATGAACTGATTGTGCTTAGCCCCCATGTACCTTGGTATCTAACGAATAACTCAAGATCATTTTGTACAGGGAAACTTAATTCTACCATTAATGCGTAGTTAATTGGAATGTAAATCTCGTACATATCGTACATATCCCAACTGTCATGACCGTATCCAGTCAGTGAATTATTCACTGAAGGTATAACGGTTGCCCCTGTAGCAGAGTAAGAGCTGTCATGTGCATCAATTCCTAGTCCTGCATCGTTTTGGTAAACGCTTTCGACCGGTTCTTGTGAGGCATTATAGATTGACCACTCAATTGTGTAGTTGAGCTCAACATCTTCAGGTAGTGATGATACTACGACACGAAGCCAAACTACTGATATCTCATCTAGCCTTGAACTGAATGAGTATGATTCGTTTGAAGAAACCGCTTGAGGGTTAAAGTATGAACTAGTGGATGTTGATAATGTCGAAGCATACCCTATATCCATATATTGATAGAACATCAAATGTTCTGAACCTTCATCTTCTGACCAATCCAGTCTTGCCCAAAGACCGTGGTATGCAGGCAATGTGAATTCATACCAATCTTCATCATCATAGCCGTCACAGACCATTCCTTGAATTGTTCCATTTCCACCCATAGAAGTTAGATCCATAGGACTTGCATCTGGATCTGAAGTATCATCATTGGCGGCATCGTCACCTGAACCAGCATCGTTTTGCTCAAAACAAGGCGGAGCCACAGATGGCGTCAATTGGGCTGTCAATAAATATCCAGCCCAACTCGAAGATGAACCCCAATAGTAGTAATCAACTTTGACGTAAACTGTTGTGTTAGTGTATGCGCCACCGAGATCAATGAATTCTCCAGGAGTTGAACTCCATGAATAATCTATCATGCCGGTTTCATCACTGTTAGCGAAAACATACAAATCTAGATCTGCGGATTGTTCCCATTCTAGAGTTATATTAGATTGGTAACCTTCGGGGATTACTAAAGCCCATGTGTCTGATGTATCACTAGAGTCAACAGTTCCTGAGCCTTTGTCAACTAAATTAAATGCATCACCAGTCAGTATACCTGTGAATGAACCTAAAACTGCTCCAACTTGAACGCCAAAGCCTCCATCACCCCAACTGTCCATCTTTTCTATGGTATATGTACCCGCAGCAGAATAAGTCGCTACAGTTCCTGTGTATCCACTAGCCCAGTATCCTGTTGAATCTACTGTACCATCGGGCTTTGTAATATCCATTGTGCTCTCCGAAGAACACCAATAGTCACAACTTGTGATTTCAACGTTAACTGTTGTTGTACCATCTAGAGTAAAAGTATCGGTCTGATAGCTCCATGAAAATGGTTCATCAGGCATGTCTAGTATAACACTTGTAATATCTTGTGTAGCATCTCCTGGAACTCCTCCGTCAGCAGGATATACTGTAACATCTAATTGATATTCCAAATTAGAAGTATAATAATAACAATAATAACAGTTTACAAGAACCATCATTGGGTCACCTGCTAGATCAGCAGGGAATGGATTAGCATGTGCGTAACTTGACGAAGCGGTGTAAGGTCCATTAGTACATTGACTATCTCCGGAAGTGCTCATCATGATTTCATACGATGATGTACTGTAATCATAACAGTAAGCCCATGCGTAACCATATGAATACGTCCCAGTACCCCATCCGAGCATAGATGTACCACCCATAGCAATCCTGTATGCTCTATTATCATAAGTTCCAGCACCTGTACCGTTCCATGAAATAGTGGCCATTACACCATATCCAGCCGGTGTATCAACAATGAACATGTCATTATTATTATCACTAGTTGAAGAATATGATGTTGCAGTCATTGTACCCCAGTAGGTATTCGTCTCATTTGCACCATTCCAGTCGAAATCATTGGAAATATCTATGGCAGTTGCATATGTATTCCCTGCATCTGTTCCACGACATGCGTCATTACCCAAACATGGAACAGGAGGAGCTTCTAGAGCTACTCTATCTTCCATCATTTCAGGAGGTTCAGAATTGATGTCCGCAAGGGGCACCATAACTGAGGCAATCATCAATAAGGCAAGTGTAACAGAGCGGAGGGTGTTGCTTTGCATGGGTATCACTATCGTGCATCACACGATGGAAAGGATATAACAGTACCGTTAGATGCTCATGAAAACACCGATACAGTAAATATTTACTAAATGGATGTATAGAGACTATAAACAGTAATTTAATTATGAAAAAATACAATGTATTTCCTGTTTAGGTGAAAAATAACAATATATTTTCTCCAAAGATGAGTAGATTTTACCATGAGACATAATTTCTAATCGAGTGATTCTTTTTCAACAACAAAAAAATCTCTTAATTCGATATTTTTTCCCATGATTCATCATCCCTCTCTACCCAAGTACCGATACCTGAACCTGTGTAAGTTAGAGGATCTGTTTCAGTGTAGTCACCACCTGGAGGTAATTCTTCCCAACTAGATACAGTTTGATTCACTTTTTCTTCAGTAATTACAGGTTCAAATCCAGGAGGAGGTGGAGGAATATTAGATTTAATTGGCGGCATCTCAGGAGGTGGCGGTGGAATGTTTGTTTCTTCAGATGTGATCTTTGTTTCTTCAGACACTATATTCTCAGATTCGAACACTTCGTCGACATCTTCTAGCACAGGTGGTAATTCGTCATTTACTAGTTCCTGACTCTCTGTGTAGCTAGTCATATCAGTTCCTCTGTAAATATCATCTTTAGATGATTTTTGTTGATTTGTGTAAACTAAAACAGCACCTCCAATTAATGCAATTATCGTTAAAGAAATTAAGAATGTAGGGACTGGATTAAGAGACATCTTATCGGTGATTGAAAGTGGATAAGCATTATCACCTTTACCATCATTATTCCTATCTTCCCATTCAGAAACATCCAGCGGGAAAGCATCTTGTTCGTTAATTACATTATCACCATCCATATCAGGATCATTCACGTCACAAGTTTTGTCACCGTCTGTGTCTTCAGGGACTGAATTACTTGATAACGAGCTAGTGAAACATAATGACTCAGTACCATCTGTCCAACCATCATTATCATCATCATCATCTGCGTTATTTCCAATCCCGTCAGAGTCTGTGTCTACTGATTCATTGGGATTTTTAGGAAACGGATCATCTACATCAGTCACGCCATCATTATCATCATCATTATCGACAAGGTCACAGACCCAGTCGCCATCGAAATCAAGAGGTATAGAATTACTATCTAGAGGATCAGTCCCACAATTTGGCTCGTAAATATCGAACCATTCATCGCCATCATCATCATCATCAAAATTATTACCAATTCCATCCGAATCTGTATCTTCCCACTCAGAATTGTCCATTGGGAATGCATCATTTTCATCGGAAACTCCGTCTCCATCATCATCGGTGTCTACTATATCACAAATCATATCATTATCAAAATCACTAGGAATTGATTGATCTGACATAGAGTTTGTTGAACAAGAATTTTCATCTGAGTCAGACCAACCATCATTATCATCATCCACATCTCCATTATCTCCAAGTCCGTCATTATCATTATCTGCCCACTCACTAGAGTCCAACGGGAATGCATCATAATTATCTGATACAAAATCACCATCATCATCTACATCGACGTTGTTTCCAAAGCCATCATTATCTGTGTCAAGCCATTCAGTATTATCCATTGGGAATGCATCATTTTCATTTGGATAATTATCGCCATCAATATCATTATCCATTAGATCACAAGTTCCATCCATATCTAAATCTGAGGGGACATCAAATGAGTTCAGAGGGTCTGAGTTACAACTGGATTCTATATTGTCACTGTAACCGTCTCCATCATCATCTGTATCTGTATTATCTCCAACTCCATTGTTATCGGTATCAGCCCATTCAGTAGAGTCCATTGGGAATGCATCATCTACATCCTCATAACCATCATTATCATCATCAGAGTCTTGTAAATCACAAATTCCATCAGAATCATAATCTGCTGGTTGATTCCACATATCAAGCGGATCTGAACCACATTCAATTTCGTTAGTATCAGAAAAACCATCTCCATCATCATCTGAGTCTGCATTATTTCCAATCCCATTACCATCTGTGTCCTCCCATTCTGTAGCATCAAGTGGGAACGTATCATTCACATCTTCGACATAATCTCCATCATCATCAGAATCAAGAGTATCACAAATTCCATCAGAATCTGTATCTAGAGGTATACTGCTGTTATCTGCAGGGTCGCTTCCACAATCTTCCTCCACAGAATCATAGAACCCATCTCCATCTCCATCAAGAGTGAAAAACCACCACGACATTCCATAATATCCCTCACCAGAAGTTGCTCTGACTTGTAATAGAATATCCATTCCTTCTACAATCATACCAGGATATGTCCCAGAACCATTGGATGTCACTGTTTCAGGATAATTAGTCCCTGAATAATCAATGGTGTTTGCTTGGTCATCAGCTAAAATTACTTGGAAATCGCTAACACTGGTATTGAACCAAACCGAGACTCGAATCCCGTGACCGGCTGGAACAGTAGTCTGATAATTATCATTCAAATCATCATTAAGCGAACCCCATCCACTAAATGAGATATTAGTTTCAACAGAAGAAATTGAAATATTTGTTGGGTTAATGTAGTCGTTCGAGGCATCTCCTCCAGTTCCAGCATCATCTTGATTATTCACAGGCGCACTGGATAAATTATCAAAAGTGAATGAAAGATTATAATCGTGAGTACCAGTACCCGAACCGTAAGCAAAAACACGGAAGAATAGGTCCATTCCACCGTTATTATTCATAGTAACAGTCTCAGGATTGGAAAACCAGCTATAGGTCAATAGAGTCCCTGAACTATCATAAACTTCCAGATCTAAATCAACCGTTGAATTCCAACTAAGTGAGGATGTCACTCCGAAGTAAGCTGGAATTGAGATGTTATAATAATCATTCAAATCTGTGGAATATGTAACATCCCCCCAAAATGACATATTCGTTGCATTGAGTGACATTGCGTTAGTAATACTCCCACCAGCATCTGTGCCAGTTCCTGCATCATGACCACCCCCAGAACCACTTCCTCCACCTCCTGAAGAGCCGGTTGAGAATATCCAAATTTGCATTGTATACTGTCCAGTACCTGAGTATCGGTCAACCCAGATGTAAACACTGCTTCCACCCACAGAAGTGCCATTAGATGTCACATCATCGGTAGTTCCAGCATTAGTGCTTAAGTCAATATATCCGCCTCCACTATTCAATAGAGCCAAGTCAAAATCAACAGAAGATGAATAAGTAATCTGGACTGCTATTCCAGTATTCGAAGACATGTTAATTTGGTAGTAATCAGAATTATCAGATGATGCTGTCAGATTACCATAGTAAGTCCCATTCGTAGCCGGCAATGTAGTAGCCGCAGAAGTAGTATCTCCTGCATCGCCCCCCGTTCCTGCATCATTACCTAATACAGGAAATGCAAACATACTTAGCATCAATATTGAAACTAAAATTGTGATTCTCTTCCGACTAACCATGTATGACGGAAGGTATACAATGATTTGAACTCTCGGTGGCAATAATGCGGTTAAGATAGTTAAAAAATTAGTACTTATAGAAACCTTCACCGGATTTTCTGCCCAATTTCCCTTCTCCGACCATTTTAACTAATAATTTTGAAGGAGCATATTTATCATCCCCAAATCCTTCATGGAGGACGTTCATTATATGAAGTACAGTATCATTTCCAATAAGATCTGATAGCGCTAAAGGACCTATTGGATGATTCATTCCAAGTTTCATAATACCATCTATCGCTTCTGGTTCGGCTACTCCTTCTTCTAACGTCAGTATTGCTTCATTGATCATTGGACAAAGAATTCTATTGGACACAAATCCTGGAGAATCGTTACATGAAAGAGCTGTCTTCCCCATTTTCTCTGCAGCATTAACTACCGCATTATTGACCTCAACTGAGGTATCACTACCATTGATTATCTCAACTAATTTCATTATTGGAACAGGGTTCATGAAATGCATCCCAATTACTCTCTCTGGTCTGTTTGTTGAGGCTGCAATTGAATCAATACTGATACTCGATGTATTAGTTGCTAAGATCGCCTCAGGCTTACAAAGACTATCTAATTCAGCGAATAATGAGGTTTTGTAAGATAACACTTCTGGAATTGCCTCAACGACCAAATCGGCATTGGATGCAGATGATTTATCAGTCGATGTAGAAATCCTAGAAATTGCCGATTCTGCCTCAATTTCAGACATTTTGCCTTTCGAAACTAGTTTGTTTAGAGAATTATTGATTGTATTCATTCCTTTTTCTAGAAATTCTTCTTTGATATCAATCATTGTAACTCTGTACCCAGCACAAGATGAAACTTGAGCGATTCCATTGCCCATCTGTCCGGCTCCAATAATTGCAATGTGTTCTATTTCCATGAATGTTCGAAACAACACAGAGCAATGAGGCTTATGCTCAATCAAGGTCAATTACATCTTCATCAATAGTATGATTTACAGTGTGAATACTCGTTGTATTTTCTTTCCATTTTGTTAGTTCATCTGCTTCTGGCAGTTCGCTATTAACAACCTCCCAATTGATTTTTGACTCAGATGTTGGAGACGAATTTAATAGTTCGTTGATTTCATCAAATGATTCTTCAAGAGAAATTAGATTCTTCTCCTTAGTCTTCTTTTTTCTATACGACTTTCTGCCGATAACAGTTAGACAAACTAACACAAAAATACTGAAAAATGATGCCAAGAAATACCATAACATCGGCCCTTGATTCTGTGCATCATCAATTGCCCAATCTAACCAATTCTGATTAGTAACTTCTATTGAATAGGAGTTTCGATTATTTACAGCATCAGTAGTAGTCCCTTGAATAATGTGATTACCAATGATGTCTTGAACAGAGATTTCAATGACTATGAGGCCCGAGGAATCACAAATAAATTCGTGTGACTCAATAACGCTCCATATCATGACGTAAGCTCCAGGTTCACAAACCCCTTCAATGTGCTTTACCGGATTCAATGTTGAGTTTCTAACACTAATTTGCTCAAAGGAGAGTTTTGGAGCAATTGTATCTCGAGTGATTGAAAGTTCATATTCATCTAACTCATTTAATGATTCAATTTCTATCTTAAACTCATTTAATCCTTCTTCTAAATCAAAGTCTAATTCGATAACCAACGCGCCAGGGACAATTAGGAATCTTTCCTCATCATTATTATTTTGCCACCAAATTTCTTGATCTGGTCCACGGTAGAGAACCGATGATACTCTATCATCTGTCGTTATCCCCCCATTCCATGGAGCAACTACATTAGTGACATAAATTGATTCATCTAAATCATAAATTCGGCAATCAACAAGAATGTTTTCATTATATTGCCCCTCTGTTGAGTCATATGCAATGATACAGAATTCATGAGACCCCTTCTCTTCAAGAATAAAGCTAGTTTCTCCAATTTCACCCTCCCATTCGCCTGTCTGAACTCCATTATGAGTTAGGAAAACATGTGAATATTCATTTGAATACCAGTTCATCATTAGTCGATGATCGAATAATTCTCTATTATTTGAAGGAGTAAATATCCAGTCAATAACCGGAGCGTTTCTATCAAGATGGATATTGAACTGTTCCGACGCAGAATTGTTAGCCCAATCAATCAGGTAAACCTCAACTAAATAGTCTCCATCAGAGATATTGGCTAAATCAACTTGTACAGGAATATTTCTAGTATCTACTAAACTAGATAAATTTGTAACTAATATTTCAGGCATTTCGTCATTTAGAACGCAATAATCAATCTCTTCATTAATTATGGAAAATTCTTTAGTGATGTTAAGGCACCATTTTTTGACATCAATTGACATATTTAGAACAAAAGTAGAGCTAGTGATGTTAAGAACACTATAGAAATCGCTTTCTTGGTATCTAAAGCCATTTTGATCATCAATATGTAATGATTCCAACTCTGGAATTTCATTATCATAAATTACCATGTAGTCTCTAGAAACACTGTTTCCTGCTGTATCAACAGAAGTAATGGAAAAATAATTTTCTTCTGGAATCAAATAGTAGTCATTAGAAATCCCATCAATTGAGGAATCAATACCGATTTTACTCGGAATTAGACCTACTGTCCAATTAACAAAGCCATATTCATCAAAACCGGAAATAATACTCCCATCTTGAGTCACAATTGAACCGGGTTCAGTCTGTATGACTAAATTTATATATGGCTGATTAGTAATTTCTGGCACTCCATAGATGAATAATGGAGGGGCTGTTACGTCATAATTTACTGATAACCAAGACTGGTAAAATAGACCTGCTTTATCAGTTACATTGACTCCATAATCATGCCATTGTTCAGATTCCAAAATAGTTGAATTTATCCAAATTTCTCGGAATGAAATGTTTTCTGGCATTGCAAAATGATTACCAGAATTCCAAATTTCAGTCAAATTATGATAATTTAGATATGTATCAATCCCTTCGACAGAATCTGCAGATGGTACTGTTGTTTGGTTACTAACCGCATACCAGTTCAAGTCATCAAGAGAAAAACCAATACCAGTATCTACAGCATGAATCTCTATTGGTAATAAATCGTTTGTTTCGGTGAGATTAGCTGGGGTCGAGAACTCAACATAAGGCTCTATTTCCAATAGTTCATAGGTATAAGGAAGCCTCAATATTACTCCTCCAACTAAGGTTATTTCTACTTCTCCTTCCCAAATTCCAGCATTTTCTGGTCGTTCATAAGCCAGATTAATTTGATGTGCACTCACTGGGACATTTCCTGCCAAAGTCTCCGAACCATTAGGCCAGATAGAATTTATTTCAGAATCAATCAGTTCAATCTGATCAGTGATGTTTAATTTATCACCTCCAATCATACCTATATCAATCCAGAATTGTACTTCTCCTGAAACAGAATAACCATGAACTGCTACAGCATAAAGTCCATTTTCAACATCGTTTAATTTAATACTCTCGGAAGAGCTCCCAGACCATGATCGTGAAACCTCTTCACCAGACGTGAACTGGCCATCTTCATTTTCATCATAGAATAAGAAAAGATCAAGATCTGCAGATTCATACGCATCCATTGATATACTCAACTCAGAGATATCTTCAACAGTAAAATTATGCCACCAAGATGACGTCATCTTATCATTAGAAACATCTTGATAAGCAGTTTCATTTTCAAAATATATTGGTTGCGTCCATCCATACGATGAAACTGATTCAATATCCATCGGCACCGTAGAAACTACATGAACTGCGTCTACTCCATCACCCTCAGACCAATCTGATACGGTCTGGGAAAAGCCATCTGCCTCCGCAGCCACATACCCCACAGATATATTCAGGGCATTATCATTGGTTGATACTCCATGCAATGCAGTATGCAGCACCATTTGATGAGTTCCTGCTAGTGCTGGAACAGTGAATACCTCTCTAGAAGTTCCTGTATATGTGCCCCATTTATGTTTCCCGCTCCCAACATGATTATTTATTGATCGAGAAGAAATACTGAATGTTGAATCACCATAGGCTTCTGGGTCATCTGTTGAATAACCATGTGGAGTTTCATCAAGCCAAAGAATATCGACATCAGTATACGGGTTATCATCCCAATCTACATCTAGAATTACTGTCCCTCCAGTATCCCATTCTTCAGGCCAATCTACAGTTAAAAATCTCCAATCTCCACTTTCTGCACGCCAATTCCATCTTGTTGCACCACTTATCCATTCTTCATCATAAAGAGTCTGATTGGAAACATTGCCATCAAGCGGTTTGGGTTTTATTTCGAAAGGCCCCGACCAAGGGACATTTGTTACAACAGGAAGAGTCCAGTTGCGATGAGATGTAATGGAGGGAGTTCCATTTTGGTAGTCGAATGATTCAATCAGAATACCATGCTGGTGTAAGCCTGATTCTGCATCAGGTGGGACTTCAATATTCATCTGAATTGAATTAGTACTATTGGCAGGAACAACCATAGTAGGCGGGATTGATAACCATTCATCGTCAATACTCCCAAATGCTGTCCAGTCTATTTCAATTCTAACAGGTTCACCAGACAAATCTCCATTATGATTCCAAACGCCGAGAAAAATACCATCTCTTTCATCTTCGAAAGGATTGCCGACTCTTACTTCAGCATTCGGACCATTCGACCACCAATAAGAAACCTCATCTAACTCACTGGATTCTGTCCAATCATCAGAATCGACCATAGAGTCATTGTCAAAATCCTCCACATAAATTCCATCACCATCGTTATCTGACCATCGGAAAATCTGTAAAAATACTCTTTCTTCACTATTTCTGTCCATATTTTCATCGAATGCAGAATACTCAATTGTGGCTCTAGCTCTTAATTGCCTTACCCCTTCTGGCAATGCAAGTTCACTATCTGGAATATGTAATGGAATTAATAAATCAGGTCTATCACCTTGATGACCATCCCAGGTATCATTTTCTCCGTTGGTACTGCCATTCCCAGTACTATTCCAAATAATTACTTCGTGAACAAGCGGCTCAAAATTAGTTGGAGTAAATCTAAGTAATACTTCAGATTCTGCATGATTCTTGAAATCAAGTTCAACAGATTGTGATTCTCCTGGGAACATGTAATTGATATTAGCCTCTCTGTGAGATCCCTGGAAAGTACCACTATTCCATTGTGCAGGACTCATCCACCAACTCCCATTATCCCCTTCTAATGTCGATACAGCACGTGAAACATTGAACCAACCTCCACCTTGGATAAATGGTTCATAACCCCTATCATCAGAAGTTGATAACACAAAATCTCTGAGTGTCTGTGAATCGGGATATTCACCCTGTGTTTCTTGCCAAGCTTCAGCAACTATCGCTAATAACCCTGCAGCAATTGGAGTGGCCAAACTAGTACCGCCCCAAGTTGACCAAGCTGAGTTAGCATTGTTCCTCAAATTGAGAGGCAAATCTCCAGTCGCACTCCATCCAACTGAGACTATGTCTGGATCCATCCTACCAACGACATTCGGACCCCTATTAGACCAAGGAGCGTTTTGCCCCCATGAATCACTAGATCGAGAACTGAATGCCCCTACTGAGAATACACCATGAGCAGCACCTGGTACTTTCGTTGTACCAAATCCGTGTCCACCATTACCTATTGCTACAGAATAAGAAGCGTTATCATTGTAAACTCTGGTCAGCCAATCTAAATATAATGAATAACCATCTGCACCAGATTCATCTATACTCGAATAACCAAAAGAGAAGGAGCCGATATCAGCTTGATCATATTTGGTCTCAGATTTACCATCATTACCTTCTGCAATCCAACGCCAAGCGTCTAATGAATGCCCTCCTGAATAATGATTCCCAATAGATGCAATTGTTGCATTAGGAGCCATTCCCAGGACTCTTCCATCATCGATTTCTCCTTGAGCAGATATTGCGCTTGCACACAAAGTACCATGATTACCAGAATCAAGCATAAATAGAGTTAAATTCCCCGCACCAGCTATCCTATTTTGATACCCGTGCCTGATAGAATATGTTTCTCCGTAAGGTACACCATTTATCCCATCAGAAATCCAATAGACTAAGCCACCAGAAATATCCCATAATCCATCTCCATTTGTATCAAGTCCAGTGGTTTCTGAACCTGGCCTAATTGCTTTTTCATCGGAAAAATTTCCATCAGTATTCATGTCTACATAAACAGTTTCATAAACTCCAGAAAAATCTTCATCGATAACTATTATCGGAACATCTCCGTCAACTTTAGATCTTAGAGTTGAGTCAGGATGTTCACCTAAATGATATACTCCTGATAATGAATCAGGAAGACCTGATATATTGAACCCTGATATATCTAGGACCCCATCAGAATCATTATCAAAATCTAAATTTGATGTATCAGCATACCATGTATTAGACTGAGGGTATGCATTTCCATTTACCAAGTATGAATACATGCTGTTATGATCAAACATCATTGGCCAACCGGACCAATCAGACCTAGGATCATCTACTCTAGCCTGTGTCCCATTTAAGTCAGGATGAGCGAAATCAACTCCTGTATCTGCCACCGCTACAATTATTCCTTCTCCTGTGTAACCCCTATCCCAAGCATCATTTGCACCATGAATTTCACCTGACCTAACCGATTCTGGTTCATTATTTGGTGCCTCGAAAGGAATAATATCATATGGTTGAGGATTATTTTGGGCATCTAAGATTGAAATCACACCCGGCACATTGGATAATTTATGAAAAATATTGGAAGGCATCCAAAATGTTCTATGATCTATTTCACCAGATGTTGGGTCATAAGTTTCAAAAAATTCCCCATTTTTAGGTTCAGCCTGTTTATCCAAAGCGTTATTTTTTAATTGCCAATAATTCAATTCAGCTAGTGACCAAGTAATCACTGTAACACGAATCTCTTCCTGACCGGATTCAATTCTGTTGTTGATTGACTCCTCAATCCAAGGATTTCCAGGAGATGGAAACGATGGTTCATTGGAGTCAGACATTGAAAAGACTACATTGCTATGATCAGAAGGGAAATTGTAATCGTTATCTAGACCAAATAAAGATGCTGAAGATGTTAACATTAGGAGAGTGAGAACCACAGCACGTCGCTGATGCATATTCTTTCGATTGTTAGTGGTGACTTGTATTTACCGGCCCCGCGTCCCGTCATAATCAAAGAGTAAGAGTGAGTCGAGGGGGGTACTAGTCCCGTAGTGTAGTGGTCCATCATGTCGGGTTTTGGTCCCGGCGACCCTGGTTCGAATCCGGGCGGGACTACCAATAATCGCTTATTCGTTTATTTTTTCTGGAGTTTTTGCTAAGTCCCTAGTTATATTCTTTTGATGGCTTTCGAGAGTTCCGCCACCAATTTCTAATAATTTTGAATCTCTCCATAGTCTTTCAACAACATATTCTCCAACATAACCATATCCACCCATTACTTGAATTGCTCTATCAGCGATATTTTTAGCTGCTGTTGTTGCATACAATTTGACCCCGTCAGTATCTAATCTATTTCCAGATTTTGATAAATCAGTATTTCTCGCGGTATCATATACATAAGAACGCATTGCCCTATACTCTGCCCAAGATTCACCTATATGTCTTTGAATTTGCCCAAAATTCCTTATTTCGGAGCCAAATGCTTCCCTCTCCGACGCATATTTATTCATTGCATCTAGACTACGACGAGCTATACCCAGAGACATTGCTGCGAGACCTATTCTTTCAATTTCGAGATTCCTCATCATATGAATCATTGATTCACCAGGTTCTCCAACAATATTTTCAGGAGGAACTATGCAATTGTCAAAAACCAATTCTGCAGTATTTGAAGCACGCATTCCAGTTTTATCATAAATTTTCTGTCCAACTGAAAAACCAGGCATACCTCTCTCAACAAGGAATGTAGTAATCTGAGCACGTCCTTTTGAGTCAGTACCAGTTCTTGCGTAAAGCCAACAAATATCGGCAGGAGTGCTCTGATCATCCACGGAACCATTTGTTATCCACATTTTCCTCCCATTAATGACCCAATTACCATCAGAGTTCATTTCAGCAGTGGTTTGCATCCCCAGAACATCAGTACCATAACCTGGTTCACTCATTGCCATACATCCAATCCATTCACCACTGCATACTTTAGGCAGAATTCTTGATTTTTGTTCATCACTTCCATTGTGGGCTAAATTGTTTACCATCAATTGCGCATGGGCTAGATAAGCTAAACAAAAGCCTGGATCCGAGTATGACAATTCTTCATTCACAATAGCAACTGCAGTAGCATCCATACCTGAGCCGCCATATTTTTCGGGAACACTAATTCCCAGTAAGCCATAATCTCCCAGTTTCCTAAACAGTTCTTGATTGAATTTTTCAATCTTATCATATTCCATTGCTTGAGGCTCTACTTCTTCAAGAACGAAACTTCGAATCATGTCCCTTAACATTGAATGTTCTTCTGTTGGATTACCCAAGTCGATACTTTGCCAGTCACCGCCCATGAGCCTTCGAAGAATACTCATCGTATATGCAATTCGATTATCCAGTCAAGTAAAACTTAGATTTTCAAGGAGTTACTCTACGACTATCTCTTGGGAATGGAATAACTTCTCTGATATGCTCAGCGCCAGATAGCCATGTACAAACTCTATCAACACCCAAACCAAAGCCCCCATGAGGCACTCCACCATATCTCCTTGTATCAATGTAGAATTCGTATGGTTCCCTAGGAGTTCCCTCTTCATCTATGCGTTCAAGTATTTCTGCTTCTGACCATGTTCTTTCTCCACCACCAATTATTTCTCCATAACCTTCTGGAGCCAGTAAATCATGACATAAAACATATTTCGGATCTTCAGGATCAGGTCTGTGATAGAATGGTTTAGCAATTCTCGGATAATGAGTTAAGAAGTGAGGGACTGAAAAATCAGCAGTCAATATTTTCTCTTTGGAATAATCCAAATCTTGGCCCCATTCTACATCCACACCTTTTTTCTGTAGAGTCTCTATTGCTTCATCATATCGCATTATTGGATAAGGGTTATCTGCATAATGAGAAATCAGTACTAAATCTCTTCCTAAACTAGATAATTCATCAGATCTCTCGTCTAATAAGGTACTAGCAATATGACGAACTAAACTTTCACCATGCTTCATAACTTCATTATTTGATGCCCATGCTATCTCCATTTCTGCATGCCAAAATTCAGTTAGATGACGACGAGTTCTAGATTTTTCTGCCCTAAAGGAAGGAGCGATGGTGTATAATCTCTCAAGCGCGGGCATGGCGGCTTCTGCATATAACTGCCAGGATTGTGTCAAATACGCTTTACGCCCAAAATATGGGACTTCGAAAAGTGTGCTTCCTCCTTCAACTGCACCTGCAACAAAATTAGGTGCCTGATATTCAATAAACTCCCTGTCACGAAAATATGAATGGATAGCACCAAATACTGAAGAACGAATCTTGAGCATTGTAGTCATTCTACTTGTTCTTAGATATAGATGCCTATTATCTAAAAGAAATTCTGTTTCTCCACCATCTGCCTCAGCCATCGCAGATTCAGTAATTGGAAAAGGCCTATCTGGATTTACAGAACCTATTATCTGTCCACCAGTTACTTGCAATTCATGGCCATGTTCTCTATCAGTAGGTTGGATAACACCTCTCAGAACCACACTTGATTCAATCAATGAGCTTTTTATTTGTTCAAAGAAGTCGTCACCTAAAACATCTCTCTTAGCCACGCACTGGATATGACCAGTGGAATCTCTAATTACTATGAATCTAATTTTATTTGAGCCTCTAGAGCGATAAATCCAGCCTTTAACTTCAACTTCCTTATCATCAAAATTGCCAGTAAGAATATCTTTAATCCAGATTTCTTTACTCATTCAAGTCGGCCTCCGTGATTGGGCGTAAAGGCACTAACATATCAAAGTCAGCATTAGATAGTTAGTACAGACCCGGGGGATATATGCCATACAATTCCCAAAAATTGGGGGAAAGCATGGCGGGTCTGACGGGGTTCGAACCCGCGACCCCCGGGTTAAAAGCCCGGTGCTCTACCTGACTAAGCTACAGACCCAGCCTCGCGACATAGCACCCCTCTATAATTACAACGGATGAGCAGATACATTGCTTCTTTGAGATAAAATATGGCGGGTCTGACGGGGTTCGAACCCGCGGCCTTCCGGTTAAGAGCCGGACGCTCTACCTGACTAAGCTACAGACCCAGTCTTCCGACTTGGAACTCATGTATAATTACAACGGCTCACAAAAAGTTAAATCAGACTTCCAGAATCATTAATTAGAGTCATTACACCACTATTTGAAGCCAAAACAACAGCATCGCAAATATCTACGAAAAGTCCAACTTCAACGACACCAGCGATACTTAGAAGTTCCATTTCAAGAGATTTTGGATCTGAGATTATTGGGCCAAAACTGCAGTCTAGGATATATCCTCCATTATCTGTAACGAAAGGTGTCGAGCCACCTCTCAACGAAACTTCACTAGAACATACCTTAGAGATTCTATCTCGTGTTCTCTCCCATTCAAACTGTAAAATTTCTACAGGAAGATCAAAATTACCTAGAATTGGTACTCGTTTACTATCATCTGCTACTACAATCATTGATTTGGAAGATTGCGCAACTATCTTTTCTCTAGTTAAAGCACCACCTCCTCCTTTAATTAATGTAAAATTAGAATCAAACTCATCTGCTCCATCGATTACTAAATCAAGTCCTTTTGATTCGGATAAATTGACTAAAGGAATGCCTACTTGTTCTGCTAACTTCCTTGTATCTTCACTAGTAGGGACACCCACTACATTAAGTCCTTCTTCTGAAATTCGTCTTCCAATTTCAATAATAGTATATCGAACTGTAGAGCCAGTTCCAAGACCCAATTTCATTCCGTCTTTAATGAAATTACAAGCCGCTACACCTGCTTCTTGTTTCAGCCTCTCGACACCTTTCATGACTGTCTGGAAAAGATTCACCAAAATGATATTTTCCATAGAAATTGTCAATTAACTCGACAAACGTCCACCGAGAGGTTCATTCGAAGAAGGCGTTTCGGAGTGTTGAGGGAGCAGGAGGGTCACTGACAGTGTACGACACTGAGGAAAGTCCCCTCTCCAAGATGCAAGCGGTCCGATTAACGTCGGAGATCTGGGAAGGTCGGCTCTGTAATAGAAACGAACTACATCAGTCGAGTACAGTGATTCCGGAAGGAAGAGGTTGTCTGAATGTAGATGGAACGAGCAACCCCGCTGGAGCAAGTCCAAGCAGTCCCGTATGGCATCAACAGGGACAGGTAGGATGCTAAGTTGAATGTGACCAGCTGAAAAGTGAACAGAAAGGGGCTTACTCCCTGCACCCTCACAAAAATATTCTTTATACTTTCTAATACAGTAATTTAATTGATAAGTAGTTCACGACGGTTTGAGGAATTAGTATGAGTGGAGATTTCGATGCAGCTAGTTTCAGTTCATTTGTTTCTTCACGTCGTTCAACTCGTGACTTCTTGTCAACGCCAGTCTCTGACGAAATTATTGAAGAGATTATCGCTGATGGTCTCACATCACCTAGCTGGAGTAATACAAGACCAATTTTAGTTGCAGTAGCTAAAGGCGAAGTTCGAGAAAGACTTTCAGCAGAGTTTCTTTCGAGATGGGAGGCCGTAAAGGATGCTAGAAGTGGTTTATTTGGAAAAATTAAAGCGATTTTGAAGAGGAAAGGATTGCCTACCAGCAATTGGATAATCACCAGGCCCTATCATAAAGATTTGATACAGAGATCGAAAAATCAAGGCAGAGATTTTTTTTCACACATAGGCATAGATAGAGATGATAAGATAGCCAGGAATAAGTCTTGGGCCCGAAATTATGAATTCTTTGGTGCACCAGTATAACTTTTCATTTTCACACACAAATCTCTCGGTAAGTATTCCGCTTCTGATGCCGGCCTCTTTATGCAAAATCTAATTCTTTCAGCTCATTCTAAAGGGCTTGGAACATGCCCCCAAGGTGCTGTTGCAATTTGGGAAGACGCGGTCCGAAAAGAATTTGATATAAGTAAAAATTACTCATTACTTTGCGGTATTTGCTTAGGTTATCCAAGTGATGAATTAATTAACTCATTCAATGCTAATCGACCAAATCCATCAGAAATATTGGTTTCTAGAAGATTGAAAAGATAGGCTAAATCAAATAGAAGAGTTTTCTTTGGAAAATTGACTCATAAAATCCCAAGCAATTTGAGTTGTTGGAACTAATCCACCATTCCCGGGCACGTAACGTGGAAAATCACCGGGGTTTCCATAATCTTCTTCATATGGATTATGCGTACCAGCATATAGAGTAACCAGTTGTACTTCAGCGTCATTTTCGCAGTCCGTAAAACCTTGAATGGAATAAAGTGCATTTGCTTCATTCAAATCTGGTAGACTTCCGGAACAATCATTGTACTCTGCAACCTCATATAAATTCTCTACCGCTCCAGTTTCATATGCAGAATTGTCGAACCAAGCGGTAGGATTGAAAATTATAGGCCTAGATCCCCATGCATACCAAACATTATCATCCAATAAGCCATGAATTTCCATCATTGGAATAGGGTTGTATTCGTCTGGAATATCAGCTAATAAATACATTGCCATACAAGCCATAGCAGCTATTTTTTCACTTGAATGAAATGACAAATAATATGACATTGCACAACCATTTGACCAACCAGTTACATATATTCGGTTTGGATCAACAGGATGGATTTCTATTGCAATGTCTATCAAGCGATTCAAAAATCCCAAGTCATCTATATCATTTGCTACTGCATCAGCGCAACACCAACCAGCATTCCATGATTCCTCACTCCCACCAGTAGTTGGGTCGCCATCCAATGCAAGACCTTCCGGATTCAATAAAATTACATTATATTCATCTGCAATCTGTTCAAATCCAGAAACATCCCTTTGTTCAAATGCCGATAAACTCCAGCCATGTAAATCTAAAATTAGAGGAACTAATTCACTCCCGTTTACTTTTTCAGGCACATAGGTTATCCAGCAACGATCGTAAGTGTCATGTTCAATACACCGATATTCATCCTTCTCGAAATATGGTAAGACTGATTCATCAGTTTGTTCAAAATCATCATTGATAGAATTTTCATCAGAGGAAATACACCCACTGAAAGCCACGGATAAAATGACCAAAGAAATAATGAACGCTTTCATCGCCCTTCTCACAAATAGTGGAAAGACTCGTAGTATTAAACATTCTACATTCTGACTTAAGGTTTAATGTCGACAACTGCATCTAAAACAGAATTTGTCTCCAATGACCCACTTTCTTCAAAGTCTAACCAAGGTCCTTTGCCCAAAATTCTTGATGTGAATTCTTTTTGTAGAACAATGATTGAAGGTAAGAGTATTGAACTCGTCAATAAAGCTAGAACTAGTAAAACCATCATGAGAACAAAGAAATTTTGTAAACCTGGTATTGAAACAAACAGACCCGCAGACAAACCTGCACAAGTTGTCGCAGTGGTCTCAAATATTGTCTGACCTGTTTTTGATACTGACTTTACGATTCCAGCAGGTGTTTCTCCTTCGTCTTTAATCCTATCAACAATATGAATAGAGTCGTCAACACCTATACCAAATACAATTGTCCCTATCATTGCTGTAAATACATTAACCCCTACTCCACCAAATCTCATTAGTAGAGGTTGCCAAAGAACTACAGCACCGACCGCAGCCATCGTAAAAATAGCAAGTCTTGGAGACCTAAACAAAAATGACATAGCAATTAACAAAATGAACATAGTCCAAATGGTAGTTAGGCTTTGTGCTTTGTGTATACCGTCATTAATATCTATTGAGACGGGTAAACCTCCAGTTAGTATTGAATTGTAAGTATTATCAACATTGATTGCAGTACATTTGAGTGCACTGATACACTCTTCTTCACCTTCCAAAATGTCATCTATCGCATTCCTTAAGAGTGTGGCATTTGCAAGATTAATATAAGGTTGATTGGCATAAACCAATGTCTTAGTTTCTCCAATACCTGTATCTTCATTCATTAACATAGACCTGATTTCAGGAGATAACGTGTCAAAGGCGATATTAACCATATCCTCTCTACTAGATACCGAGTAAGCCCAACATTGAGGACTAAATGGATCTGAAGATTTGTCCCAACATTCGTCATGTAATATCTCCCATAGACTTTGATCATATATCTCTAGACCTGAAATATTGATGTCTACATGTATAGCCTTCAGAACATTTACAAGACTAATCGTATCTGTTTCTGGAACGTTATCAACTAAAACTTGTAAGCTTTCTATTGAATCTAATATAGGTAAATCTCTGATTGGAGCAGTCCCATTAACTGAACCTCTTTCCTCCGCATTAATGATGAACATATTTGTTTGACCGCCTTCAAAAACCGCACTATATTCACGTAGAGTTTCATATGATTCTAGATTTGGAGGAACTTCATCTGGACCGCCAGTAATTTCCTGACCCATTGTTTCTGTAAATTTTGCCACCCCTAAGCCTGTAACAACTAATGCAACAAGTATTACTAATAAAGTGGCTTTAACCGGAATTTCACCAATTTTATCCCACATTTTATCAAATAATTGTGTATTTCCTTTCCGATATTTTAGTAATTCTACAAGCGCAGGAACCATAATCATTGAAAGCAAAAATGTAACAAATATGCCGATTAAAAGAGTTATTCCAACTGTGCGCATAGGCTGAATTGGCACCAAGAAAGCCCAAGTTAGAACACTAAATCCGATAATGGTAGTCATTGCAGATAGCATTATTGCATTACCAGTCGTCAAGGCGGCTCTAACTGTCGCGGTCAAACTAATTACAGGATCCCATGGATTTATTGTTCCAGAATCTAATCCATCACGATTCGCTAACCACGCTTTTTCTAATTTTTCCTCAATTAGTTCAATTCTATTTTCTTCAATTCGATTTGTCAGATGCAAAGCGTAGTCGACACCGAGGCCGACTAGAATTGGTCCAGCAGAAATTATCATTGGAGTCAGCATTATATCGAAAATTACTGTAATACCAAAGGTAATTGCAAGGCTCATCGCAATAGGTAAACCACCTACGATAATAACTTTCAGATTTCTATGAAGAATCAGCATTGCTAAGCAAACCAAAACACCACTAATTGGTAACATCACATCAACTAGCTCGTCGTATATTGAATCAGATACATCATGAATTACAGGGGTAAGGCCTGTGATAGTCACCGCTCTTCTTTGCGGAATATCTTCCAGACGATTCTTATCCATGGTCGAAGTAGGGTTTTCATATGTTCTCAAACAAAGTTCACAATTGACTCCAGACCTTTCATAAATCAGTTCACTTGCATATTTGATAAATGCTTTATGGTCTTTCAGACCGGTGGCTGTATCTGCAGGGACTTCAGTATCTTCCATATCAAAAAGTAACCCCATCACTATCACACCAGTATCCCAAATTCCGTCATCATTGGTGTCTCTGACAAATGACTCCATTAGAGAACCAGATTGATCGACCAAATTATCTATTCTTAGTTGATCATCTGGAATTGAATAACCCTCGTTAGGATTCGAACTTGAAATAGCACAATTGTCATTTGGACCTGTTGGAAGACCATACTTTTCAACTGCACAAGTAAATCGGTAACTAGAAGAATTTGCTTCTTTGATTATTTGTGAAGGCGATAGAATCCAAATCACTCCATCTGTACGCCCCCTATCGTCCTTGTAGGTATCTAGACCGTCCTGATAACCTCCAGACAGTCTATTGTTGTCATCTCCTTCCAGCCACGACAATTGACGAAGAATTTCATAACTTGTAATATTTTCATCACCTCTTTCAGTACCCGAGGCAGCATTATCAGTTTGTATGTAAAGAATGAAAATATCAGTAGCCCAAGGTGCTTCTCTAACATCTAACAGTAATTCGGTTGAATCTGCTCCATCAGGTAAGTAGATTTCAACATCCCCATTAATCTGATCTTGAAAGTTCATAGCCGGCTCAACAGTTAAAGCCGAAATTAAGATTAATAGGGCAACAATCAATCCAGGACTCCTAAGGATCATGGAATATGTCAACTCAGCGGTTCTGATTGCAGACCTACTAAATAAATCGCTAGCTCTATTAATTCCCGACTCTCCAATTTGATATAAATCACCCAATGGGCTATCTAATGCTAATTGTTTTGTATTAATTACAGAATCTCTTAACGGTGCTAGTTTCTCAAAAAATCTTTCCCAAAATACTTCTTCCTCATCATACTCAATCGATACATCTGCAGGCGAAACAGGAGTCTCTGATGCATCACCCACGTAGACCTGCTCCCATGTAGACCAAATGAAACAATCGCTACAAAAGTTAGAAACATTAAGAATATGATATGTTTATATTTTGACAATAATTATTAAATTTAAATGAAAATATTCTGAGCGAGTGTACGAATTACTGAAAGTTAATGAGTACGTCCGAAGAATGATAACATGGCGAGACGAAGGAGAGCATTGACCCAAAAAGGAAGAGATGACGATGTCAGAATTATTGCAGGATTTGCTTTGGGTTCGATACTAACTGTGATCATGCTAATGGTAGTGATAATCGCACCTCCAGCAACAATTGGTCCTAGTGAAGGAGAGTTGGCTCCAGATTTCATTGCAGATGCATATAATGGAGCAAACTGGGAGAAATTTAAACTATCCGACTCATTCGATTATGAATGGGAAGAAGGAAATGAAGGTGAATGGATATTAGTACAATTCATTGATACAGACTGCCCTTATTGTTGGACTGAAGGAGAAACTATGAGCAGTTTGTACTCAGAGTGGTCCAATAGTGTAGAATTTATCACTGTGACTGTTGAATTATCAATTACTAATCACAATAGCGACAGAGCAGAAGTAGAAGCTTTTCGTGACAAAACGAGCTATGGAACAGAAGATAATGACGGAGATGGATGTAATTCAGGTAGGAATGATTGTATTAATCGTCCAGGGACTGTACACAACTGGAATTATATCGAGGGGAGTAGTAGTATAATGAAAAGCTGGGAAGTCACCGGAACTCCTTTCCTAGCGTTACTAAAACCAGATGGTTACGTAGCATGGAATCAGTATGAAAACCCTGGAGAAAATATCGAAGAAGCAATGCAAAGAATTGTTGGTGGTGCGCAGTGATTGAATCTTTGACGGATCCTATTCTAATTATTTTCATCATCGCACTTACATTAAGTGCTTATCTGATGTTAATAAATAATGAGAAAAAAACAACTATGTTACTAATTTCTTCCTTGAGTTTCTCCATTATTGGTATAGCTTCTTCAGCGTACACTTACATTATTCACAACAAAATGGTTCTACAGGGGAGTACCTCATTTTGTTCTTCAGAAGGGATAGTGCAATGTGGCTCGGTAATTGGAGACCCACAATGGAATAATCTCTTTGGTATACCTTGGGGAGTCTTTGGAATTTTATCATTTTCAATATTAATCTTCTTTAGTTTATGTTTATACCTTGACAGGCATGCAAAATGGTCGGAAGACTACTTGAACTACGCATGGTGGGCTGGAATTGCTGGATTACCTTTTGTTGCTTTATTAGTTGTAATTGAATTAACTCAAGTTGAAGGTGCTCCACACATTTGTCCATTTTGCACAGTAGCACATGTCTCACTGATTGGATATGTAAGTTCGATATATTTCTTGAGGATTAGAAGGAATATGGGCAAATGGTCAGAAAACGAGGGATAAATATGCATTTAGTTACAGGAGGAGCCGGATTTATTGGATCTCACTTAGTGGATTCATTAGTTTCCATGGGAAATAGTGTAAGAGTTTTGGATAATTTCAGCAGTGGAAGAGAAGAATTTTTGGAACATCATAAAGATAATCAGAAAGTTGAGATTTTTAGGGCAGATCTTCTGGATTTAGAATCTGTTAAAGATGCTATGAAAGGTATTGAAACGGTTCATCATTTGGCTGCTAATCCTGACATAAGATTAGGAACAGAAGTTACAGATACAGATCTAAAACAAGGAACTATCGCTACTTACAATGTCTTAGAAGCAATGAGGCATAATGATGTAAAAAGAATTTCTTTCTCTTCTTCAAGCGCTGTTTATGGAGAAGCTAATGTAATGCCTACACCTGAAACATATGGACCAATTTTACCAATTTCCTTGTATGGGGCATCAAAATTAGCATCTGAAGCATTGATTAGTTCGTGGTGTGGTACTTTCGGAGGTGAGGCTTGGATTCATAGATTCGCAAACATAGTAGGGCCACGGGGGACTCATGGAGTAATTTTTGATTTCATACATAAATTAAAGAATAATCCTAACAGATTAGAAGTTTTAGGTAATGGATTGCAAGAGAAATCATACATGTCTGCGGAAGACTGTGTTAGAGCAATGGTACATTTAATAGAAAATGATAGCGGAAATGTAAGTCTTTACAATTTAGGAACCGGTGACACGTGTTCAGTTAGAAGAATTGCGGAGATAGTTGTTGAAGAGAGTGGATTACAAAATGTTTCAATAGAATACACCGGAGGAGACAGAGGTTGGGCAGGTGATGTACCTAAAACATCTCTGGGTGTAGAAAGATTATTCTCGACAGGATTCGAACCAACAATGAATTCTGAAGATGCAATAAGGTATACTGCGAAAGAGTTGATCAAAGAAATCGGTCTTTGAAAAAGATGAGCACAGATACAAAACATATTATCGATAATGGGACAAATACATTGATTCCATACGAAATCTCGCTATCTGTGAAACTTAGAGAGGCTGCACCTAGAGTAAATCTCTCATCATCAGAAACTATCTCATGTGCCACAACTATAGAATAATCATCAATCTCCCCATCAACAAATGAAGTGTCAATAGTTACTACTATTTTTTCAGAATGTTTAGTCATTGAAAAATTGGTGAACTTTTGATTGAAGACTGTATAATTTGTGGAACTCCCAATTGTAAAATTACTATCAATTTCAGTGCTCAAGTAACCTACAGCTACATCTTCATGTTTTGTAATACCATTAGTTGCTAAAGAATCGTCAATAACTATATCTGCTAACAAAAATAAACTAAGTTGAGAATTAATAGAATTACTAACGTTGAATAATTGAATTTCAAAACTCATAGATTTTTTATCAGAACTTTCAATTGCTGAAATCGAAATAATTGTATCATAACTTCGAATACCTTCCGAATTAAGCAAGGCTCTATCCAAGTCTACAGGTTCAACCGCCCCCTTAATTTCATTTTTACTATCAAACCAAAAAGAAGGAGCAAGTTCCATACTATTCGAATGAATCGATAACCTCTCATTAGAAATTTGACTTCCCAAAGGATCAGATATCGGATCATGTAGAGCTATTCTTACCAATCTCGACCCACGATAATCTGCGAAATCGGATACCCATGGATCTATTTTTGCACAAACATCGCACCATGTTGCTGTATATTGTTCTAGTAGAACAGTGTTTCCGCCTTGAACAAACCAATTATCAGATTCATCTTCTGCTGTAATCTGAGTAGAGTTAAGTATCAACAATAGTAAAACTACTATTCCCCAAAACCTATGGTTTCTGTCCATCTGATATCTCCTAAACGGCTCCACTTCATAACCAAGAGGCTAGACGAGTCTCACTGATGAGTAAGCGTTGGTACCAAGAAAATCGTCGCGACCCATGGAGAAGGGAGGCTAAATCTAAGGGATATAGAGCAAGATCCGCTTACAAATTAAAGCAAATTCAAGATAAGTTTGAAATTATTCGTAAAGGAGATTATGTGCTAGATATCGGATGCCACCCAGGTGGTTGGACACAAGTTGCTGTTGAAGAAGTTGGAGATGATGGTTATGTTATAGGAGTTGACTTATTATCGACATCCCCTGTTGAAGGAGCGACAATATTAATCGGAGATATAACTAATCCAAATACGATTGAACAAGTCAATGAAGAATTAGAAGGGTATAATCTAAATTGCGTCATTAGCGATATTTCTCCAAGATTAACGGGTCGTTATGATACTGATCAAGCAATCTCTTTGGAATTATCCACAATGGTGTTAGATACCGCAATGCCAATACTGGCACCTGGCGGATCTTTTGTTACAAAAATATTCCAAGGAGTAGGGATTGAGGGTTTAATCGAAGCAGCAAAAATGAGATTTTCAAGTGTACAAAGATTCGCCCCAACAGCCTCAAGGAATTCTTCATCAGAAACTTACTTAGTATGTAGGAACAAACTCCCAAAGGTTCGAAAGGAAGCTAAAGGGAAAACTGCTTATCAGCATCTTAAAGAACATTTGAAAAAACTTGATATTGTAGTAGAAAATGAATATGATAATGATGAATCTGAGACAAAAATTGGATTCAGAAAATATGAGCCTGGGAAAAGGAAGAAGTAAGTATTTTTCGTGAGAAAAAACAATTATAAAAACACTTACTTAAATACACAATAGTGTCGTCGATTAACTAGAGGAACTTGAAATGAATAGTAAGTTATCTAATTTGAGCACAAGAACGATTGTCTTAGCCATGGCTGTTACCTGTCTGGCTTTGGTTGCTACACAAACAGTGTCAGCTGTAGAAACAAATGAAATTGGTGAAGATGGATTGCCAGTGTTCCTAAGCGATGGTCTAGGAAATGATGATTTGGAGATGTTAACATTCTTCACATTCTTCCTTGGTTACATTGCAATGGGTGCTGCATTTGTATTCTTCATAGTTGAGAGAAACAACGTTGCACCACAATACAAAACAACAATGACAATTTCTGCATTGATTGTTGGTATCGCTGCTTTCCACTACTACTACATGAGAGGAGTTTACGCAGATTACGGAACTGTATCAATTGAATATCGTTACATGGATTGGATAATCACGGTTCCATTGATGGCATTGAAATTCCCATCACTAGTTGGCAAAGATGCAATCACAGATGACAAAGTAGCAGGTCTAGGATTTACTGGTATATGCTTCCTTGGTGCATTGATCATGATTGGTTTCGGCTATGCTGGAGAAGCAGGAATGATGAATGAATACCTAGCATTAGCTCTAGGTGGAATGGGATGGGCAATGATCATTGTTGCAACTGGAACGCCATGGACTAGTGGTAAAGGAGTTGACAACAGCAAGATTGCTCCAGAGTTAATGTGGAGCACAAACGCTCTAAGATGGTTCATTGTTGTAGGATGGGTAATCTATCCATTAGGATACTTATTCAGCCCAGAAGTAGCTATTTCAGAAGCTGTTTCACAAGAAGTTATGGCTGTCCTATACAACACTGCTGATATGATCAACAAGATTGGTTTCGGTGTTGTTGCATGGATGGGTGCTAAGAAAGCATCTGCAATGATGTCTTAAATAAGAGCTAATTTAGACAGAATACGTAAAGGAAGGGCTGGGGATTTAATCCTCAGCCTTTCCCTAATTTACTTCAGTTCACTCAGAACTTCTATCATATGGAATTATGTTTTGCCATTCCGAGGCATCTGATCTTGACACTATTGCTTCTACCCAATCTGTATCGGAGCAATTGAAAACTTCATGTGGCAATCCAGGTTCAATATAGAACATATCTCCCGCACTATGAATTACAGATTTACGACATCCGGGACCAAACTCGTGCCTCACACTACCTTTTAGGAGAAAAACCATCACATCAAAGTCGACATGGATGTGTGCTTTAGCTATACCACCTGGAGGGATAAATGCTTTATTCATAGAAAGTTTAGTAGCTGGAGTATTTTTACCCGATAAACCAGCACCATATTGGATGTTATTCCAACCTCTTACCTTGTGAACTTCTCTTAGTCCATGTATTCCGCCCACATCTTCAACATATTTCTTGAGGTCACTTTGTTCGCCTTCTAAAAACAATTCTTCTTCGGACATTTTATCACTAAACCTTGGAGTAAGATTTCACTTACAAAATATCCGTTTAGAAGTTAATAGCAGCAATTATACAAGATATTCTATTTTGTCTCTTCAATCAAGCCTAAAAAGGGGTGGTGGCTCGCCGTGCTCATCCGAGGGACAAAAATGGGAAGTAGAGCAGAAGTTTGCACATCGTCAGGAGTGCCTCTAGTGGACGAAAAAAGTACAGCGTTTCCGTGCCCTAATTGTGGTTACTCTATAGGTAGAAGTTCTCAATGTCGAACACAGGCAGTCCCTTACCTATGCCCAGATTGTGGCTTCCAAGGTCCTTAGTTGAGGTGAGAAAATGGGTCATGTTGTTGTAAAGTATAAGGTTACTATTAATAATCCTGAAGAGGGAACACCAAATTATGAAGAGATTGCTGGAGCTATTGATTCTTTTAGTGAAGTTCAAGCAGTTGAGATAAAACCTCTTGCATTCGGAATGATGTTTATCGAGGTCCAGGTTGTTCTAGGTGAAGGAGAGGGGATTGTTGATGAATTCGAAGATAGAGTCAGAGCGATTAATCCCTTAGTAGGGCAAATCGAAGCCCTAGAGATGGGACGTCTCTGAGTTACTATTCTCTAATAGTGATCGAGTGGCGAACGCATTAGTTCACGCATTAATACAGTAGCATAAGTACCAGGTGGAAGAATAAATTTCATTCTCATACTGCACCCTTCAGGGTTCCACTTATCATTTTCTTTTGGGCCATCATCCCAACGTTTCGATATAGATGAATCATTAATCTCTGGAACTTCCTCTACAGAAAATTCTCTGAACATTACCGATAATGGTCTTCTAGTGCCATTTGTTGAAAGTCGGGGAATGGCTGAAACTTTCCAGTCTATAGAATCTAGATTGGTATCTTTGATAGCGTAATTTTCTATTTCTCCAGGCCGACCCGAAGCAAGAGGCGCGTCATTCCCGGGCAAAGGGCCAGTTACAGCCAATCTGCCTAATCTACAATTGCGCCGACAACGTTGTAAATTTGTTTCACTAACTTCCGACATTTTACCAAGATCAATTCTACCACTCCGTTGAACTGGAGCAACTAAATCGCCAATTACTGGTTCGACTATGCTAACATCCGATCTAATTCTTCCTGCTAAAGAGTGATTAAAAGCTAAGGATTGTAAAGAATGTACAGTTAGTAACTGTAGTGATGGAGGTAGAGTTTTGTACGCTTTAACCCAGTTCTCTGGTTGATTTTGTAAGCTTTCTAGCATATTTCTCTCAAATCCTAAATGTTTAGGAATAATATCGAGACATTTGTCAGGATCTTTTGTCTCTCTCCACATTTCACGAAATTCTTCTGTTTCTATACCATCATTCAATCCTTTCATTCCTAAATACAGATTTACGGCTTGTTGGAAATCTTCGTTAACAACCGCGCGACCAACCTCAGGAGTAACGGGCCTTGTAGAGCCAAAACGTTGAGGTCCTATCCAATTAGGAAAAACATTTTCTCCAAGTTTTATCGACATTTTTGATATCACATCTAAAACTCTCTTCATGGCCTCTTTCCCATCCATAGGCTCACCGTTCTCAAAGCAGCAACCTCTAACAGTAATTGTAAACCGATTTCCATCGTGATCGGACATACCAATTTTCTGATGGGTTCGACCTAGTACCTCTAAAGTTGAATCTGGTATGTCTACGGACTCAACCTTTTTTCTTGGTGCATCAATTACCAAGAGTTGTGTAGTAATAGCTCTTTTATCTTTCAATCCAGATGCAAAAATACGGTTCCTATTTATCCCACATGCCCTTGACAGTCTCTTCAAAAATCGATTTGTTTCCCAATTTTCTAATGTTGCTCTAACTACTGTAAAACGACCTTTAGGGTCAAGTGCAGGAATGGGTGAAACTTCCTCAACTCTGAAATCTTCTACTCTAACTTTCAGAATTCCACCAATTCCAGGTCCATCGACAGCACCAGAACCAAAGCCAAGGTATTCTTCAATGGACTTATTATCCATGTTAACAACGCTTATATCTCTAGATTTGACAATTCTTTATTAATATCGGAACAAAGATCACGGAATACTTTCTCGGCTTTCTTACCTTTGACACATCTTAGATAAAGTTCCGGTTCATCCAAATCTGGATGTTTTTGAAAGTAATTAGCATAATCTACGTCTTTGCTATCATTGAGACGTGATCGAAACAATTGCAATGTTGAATGACTCTCTCCGATTATTCTGAGACGAAGTTCGGTACCTTCGTTTTTCAAGACTTTGATTGGCATAAGACAGCCATTCGAGTAGCGCTTCCTTTTTTAGGGCTTGCCTTCGAATGCTGGCCAATTTAGGGACAGTGAACGGTCTAAGTTTAACACCGATATTGATTCCGGCGATATGATGGAAGGCGAATCAAGAGAAGAAAGGTTCGCCGAATTATTTGGGAAAATGGCCCCCTCAATACTGATAGTTAGCCTACTAATGACCGTAATAACTGCTTCAGTACTTGTCCCTTTACCCGAGTTTACCACCGACCTTTCTTCATTCGCACCTGAAAATGATGCTAAAGATGCTGAAGAAAGAATGAACTTAGTAATGACCGATACTCCAAATAGAATTTACGTTCACGTAACTCCAAATGAAGATGGAGCCAATGTTCTGGAAATTGGAGCCCTAAAACAATTACATGGTGATTTGAAGGTAATTAATGAACAGTTTGGAGAACAAATAATTTCTCATATTAACATTGCAAGTATTCTGCAAAATATTCTTGAAGAAAGAGATAACCAAAGTAGAACAATACAAGATTTTGAGGAATGGGATGACCTTCTTCTTGCAGTAATTGATGATAATGAAGAATGCACGGATGCAACAGGAAACGATCAGGCAATAGCATCTGCTACATTCGCTAACGACGCATTACTAAACGTTGATTTCGATTACATACATGTTTGTGATTGGATTGTGACCAAAGAAGGTGCTTCTACACCAATTTCATCGAGTACCATGTGGGTAATTGAAGTAAATGGCTCCTTGGACTCTAAAGACAGGCAAATTCTTGCAAAAAATATTAGGAATACTCTGACAGGAAACATTAGTTCAAATTCTGAAACTGTTCTGAGCTATGGAGTAATCTCTGATGACTTAATTAGTAATGATATCAATGACACTACATTAGATAATTTCACTTGGCTTCTAATGCTAGCGATTGTTGTAGTAGTATTTGTTCTAGCGATTGTTTTCAGGTCAGCGTTAATGATTGCCGCCCCTTTACTTGGATTAACTGCGGCACTGGTTTGGACATATGGAATAATCACCTTGTTGGGTAGACCATTTTCAATACTCGAAGTGGCAGTAGCTCCAGTAGTTTTTGGACTGGGAATTGATTATGCAATTCATCTTCAAAGAGGTTATGAAGAAGCCAGAAAAGTTACTGATTCTGCAGCCCATGCATGGATAAAGTCATTTTCGATACTAAGGATGGCTTTGACTCTAGCAGTAATCACTACAGTATCAGCATTTCTCGCTAGTTCTCTATCCCCCCTCCCTCCACTACGAACTTTTGGTATAACATTGGCCTTAGGAGTAGTTTGTGCATTTATTGCAAGCACTGTTACTGTTGGAGCACTACATGTAGTTGTGGAAAAAACAACCGGTGAAATGAAAAGAAAAACTATTGATTTATCAAAATTTGGTGAAATTGCAACTAATTTTCAGAAAAGAAACACCGCCAGGATATTGTTAGTTGTAGTTTTACTGACAACAAGCTCAGTTTTCTTAGCAGGAACGAAACTTGAAACTAGTTTTGAACTTACAGATTTTCTTTCTGACGATGACATGCCTATAATGGAAGTCAGAGAGGATATATACGAATCATATGATGCTGCAGCTTGGAAATCAGTAACAATACTTATCGAACCTACTGATGATGAAGAGTATTTGTCAGGAGAAAGGGATATTCTGAGAGGTCTCGATATGCTAGACATAAGAATCTCAACTATATCAGGAGTCGTTATTCCGACCAATACTGAATCCCAACGTCCATCTTACGATGGATTGTATCCAATACTCAGAGATGCTGTTGAAACGGATCCAAATTTCGGTGAAACTTTCAATCTAGGAATATATGATGGCAGACTAGATGTTGGAGACGGTTTTGAAGAGGGAGATATCTCGGCCGCAATAAACTCATTAATGTTAAATGATTCAATAGGGGAACCTCTTAGAGGGCAAACATGGAATGAAAGAGTTGCAATGTATGTTGCTCTAGATGAGACAAATTCTAATCTGAAATATCTAAAAATTAGAGTTGACGTTATCGCAGAAACAAGCGAGCAAACATCGATAATGGCTATTGAGTTTGAAAAGCAAGCAAATTGGATTGAATCATCAGGATATATTGATGCTGATGCCCACATAGGAGGGGACGTAATGATGATTCACAGTATTTTCTCAGGGTTAGTGGTCTCACAAGTCGAGTCTACTGGATGGAGTTTGTTAGTTTCAATACTGGTTTTATTTGTATTGACTAGAAGACTTGGTCAGTCATTAGTAGTAATTCTTCCAGTTGGAATTAGTGGTTCATGGGTGGTCGGATCAATGGCAATTCTTGGATTAAATTGGAATGTACTAACTATTATGATTACAGCACTCACTGTTGGATTAGGAATAGATTATTCTATTCACGTTTGGAGAAGTTTTGAAAGTAATCGAAAAGCGGGATTTGGTGTTTGGAAATCTATGAAAATCATGTATGAGACTACAGGAACTGCACTGATAATGTCAGCAGGGACAACAATTTGTGGATTTTTAGTACTAAAATTATCACCTATTCCAGTGATACAGGATTTTGGCATTGTGAGCTCAATATCCGTAGCATTCTCTCTCATTTTGGCCTTGTTTGTACTTCCTGGGCTCTTAGCTGCAGAAGTCAAAACATCGAATGATAACTAAACAGGTTCTATCAAAGAAGAAACTTCAACCATGTCCAATCCTTGTTCTCTAGCTACTAAAGCTAACGCCATCCACAATGTAACGGCTCCAAGAGAACGTCTTTTCCTCTGGGCTCTCCGAACAACTTCTCTATTTTCTATTTTTGATTTATTAGCAATATATCTAATCAAATTCGGGATATTATGCTCTGAACGGTCAGGTGGGTAATTTCTAGTAGATTCTATTTGTTTAGATTCTTTAATTTCCACCACAATTTCTGATTTAATTTCGATTTTCTCTACATCAGTAGTATTAGATTCGGAATTAAAAGTTGGAGGAGATAATAATAATCTCAACATCGGTTGCCAACCCAAATCTGGATGGATTTCTTTAACATTCATAGTTGGGGAAACTTGGCTTTCTTCTTGCTTAAGCCAACCTGATTCTATTAATTTGTCAACTATTATTGATGCTTCTTCAGGTTCCATCCATTGTAGTTCAAGAGACCATAATCTGATTATATCATCTACACTCAATTTCTCTTCTTCTGAAAAACTGACAAAAATCAATTTACGAACCTCCTCAATAGATTGTTCGAGCATATTTAACATGTACCAAGGGGCACGATACTTATACATTGTTTCCAATAATAACAGAACATTAGAACCCTTAGTTGAATAGGGTTGACCATTTCCGCGCAATGAAAATATGGCTGACGAATATGTTGCTAGAGACCCGAGGACAGGGAAAATTATTCATCAAAGGCAAAAATCTGCTGAAATGGATATCCGTTCATTACAGCCAACCAGTGGAGCATGGGAGAGAATTCCAATTTTTGAAATTCTAGAATTAGCGGAAGGTAAAATTGAGACTCTTGAACTATCGTTGACAAATGGTGGAGGATTTGTGAAAAGAACAGACGGAATTAGAGCTTTGTTTAGAGTATATGAGAATTCAATTCCCAAAGCACATGAACTACTACTAGAAGCATTAGACGATGATGATCCCGAAATCCGGATCGCAGCACTGGAAGTAATGCCTATATTCTCTTTGAAATTGCATACCGATCTAATGATTTATTTATCAGATAGATTACAAGATAATGATAATAATGTGAGAAAAGTTGCAATGCAAGCACTTCAAAAAATGTCTCCGATATTTCCCTCAGGATGTGAAGATATCTTACGTCGAGAGTTAAGAAATGGAGACAAGAATCACAGAAAAAGTGCCTTTGAAGCACTAAAACTGACAAGTATTGCATGGCCTGAAACTGGTTGTTTACATATTGACGAATTAATTAGAGAGGATGATGTTGACCTAAGAAGAAGAGGTTCTAAAATTCTTAAAAATATTGCATCAAAAGGAGGTCCATCTGGATGGGACTTAATTGGTTGGTCGTTAGAAGACGAAGATCCGCAGGTTAGGAGAAATGCCGCACAATGCCTGGTAACTTTAACTAATAGTGAGCCAAGAATTGCTCTAATATTAGTTGAACATGCATTGAATGATGAGGATACAAATGTTCGTAATTCTGTAATCCGGGCTATGAAGAAATTAGATATGCAAAGTCCGAGAGTTACTGATATGATTTTGCGTGGAGCGAGATCAAGAGATCTAAATCTAAGAACTGCCTGTATTGGACAGTTATCAATCATTCTTACAGGAGATAAATTAAGGGAAAATGCGGCAGAATTACTGAGACAAGAAACAGATCCTAAACTTCGAAAACGCCTTACTGCTCTATCAATTGATATTGAACTAGATGGAACTGAGAGTGAAAAAAATAGATTTTTAGCACCTGTTGAAAAGGTCAATGAAGTTAACGATGACGAGTTGAACATTAAAATCAAGCAGGACGAGCCGAAGGGTGAACATGATAAACGAAAGGCAAGTCCGCCACAACCTGAGGACTTGAGATGAGCGAACAGTTTGATGAAAAACTGGAACAATTTGAACGCCTTTGGGAGGGCGTAACACCAAACGGTATCAATAGACAGAAGTCTTTGAAATTTCAGCAATACATGAAGCAACATGTACTTCAAAAATTTCACAAAAAAACAAATGATCAATTTGCTTCAGCAGACAAGGGTCATTTCAACCATAACTTTTCTTCAAAAGAACAATTCCTAACAAAAGAAAATTGTAGAAGATACTGGATGGGAGAACTACAGAAGGAAATCAAAGAATCTGAGACCTTCTGAGGCGATTAAATGTCAATTTTCAAAAAGTGGAATTTAGAATCAAATATCAATGATGCTATAGAATCTCGGGGTTGGACTGAACCAACTGAAATACAACTGGATTCCATTCCACTTGCCCGTAAAGGTAAAGACATTGTAGGACAGGCTAAAACAGGTTCTGGAAAGACTGCTGCTTTTGGGATACCCATACTTGAAAAATGTGAATGTAAAGGAATTCCTCAATCAATAATACTCTGCCCTACTAGAGAATTAGCGGTTCAAGTAGCAGAAGAATTAGAATTATTGCAAGGGGGAAAAGGATTACAAATTATCCCAATTTATGGAGGCACAAATATCGAAAAACAATCTAAGATTCTTAAAAATGGATGCGATATAGTTGTAGGAACTCCTGGGAGAGTAATCGATATGGCAAAAAGAGGTCATCTAATATTAGACCAAATTTCTATTTTTTGTTTAGACGAAGCTGATAGAATGTTAGATATGGGATTCTTCCCGGATATATTATGGATAATCGAGAAAATGCCCAATCGTAATCAGAACTTACTATTCAGCGCAACATTCCCGGATGAAGTACTAAACATTACTGATGATATAATGGCAGATGCTGAACATGTGATGAGTGACGATTTAGAAGTCGAAATACCAGAAATCAACCTTTATGCCGTAAAAATTGGTAGAGGGAATAAGTTATGGGTTCTGGGAAGGATAATAACAAATATGTCAGAAGATGGGCAAATGCTAATTTTTAGTAATACTAAAAGAATGGTGGATGTAATCGTAGAAAGGTTGGGTAAATTCAGTATGAGAGCCGTAGGAATCCATGGAGATATGCCCCAGAAAAAGAGAGAGAATATATTGAGTAAATTTAAGTCTGGAGATGAGAAAATACTTGTTGCTACTGATGTTGCAGCAAGAGGTTTGGATGTTGATGGTATTACTGTTGTTGTAAACTATGATTTACCAGATGATACAGAAGCTTTTGTGCACAGAATTGGTAGAACTGGAAGAATGGGTAAAATAGGCGATGCATGGAGCCTTGTATCCAAAGAGGATAAAGGAAATTTACAAAAAATTGGTTCTACCTGGGGGCTTGAGATTCCGTTTGTTGAAGTGCCTGAATTACCAAATGGAATCACCAAGGACCCAGTTAGAAAAAGAGACGACTGGGATGAAGTAGCTGACTCTTTCGGTATGGTGAAAATTAATCTTCAGATTAGAGGCGATGAATCAACCAAGAGAGAATTAAGTGATTGGATAACTAGTCAGGCTAAAATTCCTGAAATTATAATAGGCGAAATTAGCCAAAAAGAACATAATACAGAGGTTGAAGTTCATGTTTCAAAAGTTGCTTATGTAATTGATGTCATTAAAGCAAGAGAATATAACGGCCGCAAACTAAAACCAGAAATAATGGAAGCATGAGGTAGGTACATGTCTGAATCGATTTCAGAAGATGAGGTTTTGTTACTAGATTTAGTCGGTTTTTTCTGTCCAATTCCCGTCCATGAAACTCGTAAGGCACTTGATAGAAGTAAATTAGGCACTATTATCAAGGTAATTTGTGATGACCCAGAAACTAAACATGATTTACCAGCATTGTGTAACCGATTAGGGGCTAAAATAATCGAAATAGAAGAAAGAGTCGGAGAAATCATTTTTACTATACAGAAATAGATTATGAAGTTACAAGTTAGGATGTTTAAACATGAAAATTAATGAAAAAATCAATATTAAAGAAAAATCTGACGTCCCTGCTGATGCAAGTCTACCTACAAAATATGGAATTTTCAGAATCAGAGTATTCCATGAAGAAGATACAGGTCTTGATCATGTTGCATTGACACTCGGAGATATGAATGGACCAGATCCGGTTCTTGTCAGGGTCCACTCAGAATGCATCACAGGAGAAGCATTTTCGAGTTTAAGATGTGATTGCGGCTCCCAATTAGATGATACTCTGAAGAAAATTCAAGAAAAAGGATGGGGATGTTTGGTATACCTAAGACAAGAGGGAAGAGGAATAGGACTTCATGCAAAAATACAAGCATATAATTTACAAGATAAGGGAGCAGACACTCTTGATGCAAATTTAATGCTGGGTTTACCTGCGGATGCTAGAGACTACACCATTGCATCTATTATTTTAGAAAGTATAGGAGTAACGAAGTTATCTTTGCTTACAAATAATCCTGACAAAGTACAAAAATTACAAAGTCTTGGTATTCAGGTAGAAGAAAGAGTTCCGTTGATTGTTGGTGTTAGAACTGAAAATAAAGGATACTTGCGTACTAAAGGTGATAAAATGGGCCACCATATTTCGTCAAGTGACCTCGAGTGACGAAACGAAATTAAGTGGAAAAACATAACATGGGGCCGTGACCGGGAATTGAACCCGGGCCGGCGGGACCACAACCCACCGTGCTAACCTCTACACCATCACAGCCGTCTTGCAATTGTCTCGAGAGTAGTGGCGTATTTCAAGCGTTCCAATGAAAGACTATGATAATCATATCACCAACGCATTGAAGCGGTAGTTAACTTCGCAGACAATTGATGGTGAAGTCGGGGCGCCTTGCTGTATTTCTCATTAGCATGTTCTTAATGGCTCCTATGTATCCAATTATACACGCAGACACTGTGATTTCATCCGAATCTATCGAAATAACAACAGTAGGAAATTTTGATGATCCTAGCCAGTGGGATATTTCCAGTACGTCAGGGTTCAGCAATAATCCAGCTGACTATACCATAGGTATGATTGCTGATGACGAACTTTCATTCACTCACATCAGACCAGATAACTTCTTGACACAAAATTCGTGGGCTAGTAGTAGTTCTTCTGGCTCAAACTACAGTCTAGGCGCCCCTGACAGTTACTATACATGGTCTAAAGGGCCTGAGATTTCAGTTGGAGGATTTAGCTATCCGGGATTATATGATAAAGAAATTGAGAATGTTTCATTAGTATTACATTTTGAAATACCAGATCCTTTGTACCAAGACTCGGTTCGAATTATTTTTGATGGTACTGGAGCAGATAGATTAGTTAGAACAATAGCACATACATCTTCTGGGATTTTCAGAATGAACAATCCATTAGTTATTGAATTGGATGACTTGAATGAATGGACATGGAATGAAATTGTTAACTCTCAGATTACTATTGATTATGTCTCAGTAGGTTCCAATGATGATTCAGAAGTCAGAATAGATTCTATAGGTATACGTGTAAAATATCATATGCCTTGGTATTCATTTGAAAATATTAAGGCGAACCATGAATCAAAAATTGAGAATTTACCAGTAATTGATTTTACACCATATGATGGAGAAATTGAAGGTTTAGAAATTCTGTCATGTGGCCTGACTCCTAGTGATACAAACGAATCATACTGGGACCTAGAGGTACAGCCACCCTACGGTCAAGAACTGGGGAGAATACATGTTTTTGGTACAGGTAACTACAGTATAGGTGTAATTCCTGAAAGTGTAGATGGTGATTACTCTCCAAAGCAATCTGGAGATTTAATAGATAATCCTAATGAAAAACAATTTGTAAGGATTCAAATTTTTGATGGTTGTATTAGAGCTGTGAGAGTAGATGTTAATGATCCAAATCTTGTAGTTAGTGGTAGAATATCAGGTTCCACATCCGATCTTTCTAGTGCAAGTAACATTAGATTTGCTATCGGAGAATATCTTGTTGAAAATGTACCAATGGAATTAGGAGAATTTTCATTCAGTGTACCAATTGGACACGCATTCCCGTTGGATAATAGTGATACATCAATTGGTATTGCTTCTAGATTTCAATGGTCATCTGATGGCAATGCTGAAACCACTGTAGTACATGTAGAAGAACTATCAATAACAGGTGGCTTTGAATTAGATTATGATTACTCACCAGTATGCCAAAATATTGCAAACTTAGAAATGAATGAAGACGAAGGTGGTTTTCTAATGTCATTGCCATGTCAAGATGATATTACCCCAAGATCAGGATTGGTGATTCAAACATCCAGTTCCAATGATGATATAATTAAAGTTGATTCATTGTATAGTCCAGAACAGGATCTTAATTTCATAGAATTACGAACTGTGAGCGATGCATCAGGTGAAGTAAAAGTAACTATTGAAGTGATGGACAGTTCATCTAGTTCGGATAATGTTTGGACTGGAGTATTTACAGTTACGGTAAATCCAATATCTGATAAACCAATTATTGATAACCTTCCATCTTATTCCTACATGGATTTGGGCGATACTCTAACAATACAGATGGATGTATATGATGTTGACTCTGATGAGATAGAAATTACAACCAGTAAATCTTGGGCATTGGTAGATGAAAATAATAATCTTATCTTGACGCCTATTGATTCAGGAATTCATACTGTCAATATAATATTCAGTGATGGTGAAAATCAAGTTTCAGAAAATATTACTATTGATGTATCTGCTAAATCCGATTTATTGGTAGAAACAATTACCGTTAGAAAAAATGGCTTAGATATTTCCAATGGAAGACATGGAGATGTTGTAGAAATTTTCGCGTACATTAGAAATGAAGGTAGAGGTACTGCAAATGGAGTTGATGTAAGATGCTATGTGGATGAAATTCTAATTGATACAAAAAGGATTGACATTATACAGCCTGGCTCACTGATAAACACAATATGTGATACTGCGCTTTCAGGCAATAATCGAGACAATGTAGTTAGAGTCTTTGTAGATAGTACATTTTCAATAGATGAATCAAATGAAGATAATAATGAGAATCAAATTTCATTATTTATTAGTTCACCGAGTGATGAAAAAAATAAAGATGCTAGCTTCATAATCAGTGAATCAATGATAATGATTTTTTCATTTGTGATTATATTAATCGGTCTATTAGTTATGCAATTGGCACCTGGGAAAATAAAAAAGCCTTATGAAAAAAGAAAATAAATATCATAAAAAGCACTCTAAAGGCTGATAATGTCACTAATCCGAGTAATAGTTATATTAGTCATTATTCCTAGTTGGAAATGCCGCGCACTGTCCCTATTGGGTCAGTCCGGTGGTGTGTGTTATTATGATGAAACTTAAGGTTCGTTTAGAAACAGAAGAATGGATTTACGAAGAACATGAAATGATTTAATCATTTAATTCTGCTTTGACCAATTCTGCGGATAGATTCCAGTTGGCATTAATACACTTTTAGCAACTGCAACATGACCATTTTTCATTTCTACTAATTTCTCAATATCGACTAAAGTTTCTGCTATTGCAACTGCTTCTCCTTTCAAACTCTTGATTAACACTGTAGTTCCAGATTTAAATTGTGAAGAAGAAGAAATAATCCCTGGCTTTGCAAGAGGTGCACCATGACTCATGGCAGCAACGGCACCATCTTTTACAGTGATACTTGGAAGATCACCAAGTACTGATTCAATAGGGGTGAGGAGTTTGAGTAAACCCGTTCCATCATTATGTTCTTTCCATAAAAAAACCGCATCTTTTAGCTGATGCATATCGCATGCCATAGTTTCATCAAAAATACTCGTTCTGTCTCTATGTAACTCAAGCATTTCACAAGATGTATCTAATAGAAGACCTATGTCTCTAGTCAATGTTCTAATGTAAGTTCCCGCGACACAGAATATCTCAATTGCTGCAATTCTAGCTGAAAAGTCATAATCTATTAAATTAAGAGATTTAATCATTCGAGTTCTTACTTGAACTTTAACAGCAGATTCTTTAGGAGGGACATTATAGATTTCTCCATTCAAATCACTCAAGATTTTTTCTAATTCTTCTGACTCAACATCTCTACCAAATCGAATCACAGAAATATATCTTTTATCGCCCTTAAGGACTAAGTTAGTTAATCTTGTAGCTCTTCCACATAAAATTGTCAATAAACCAGTTGCCATTGGATCTAAAGTACCTCCATGACCTATTTTTTTAATCCCTAAGATATCACGAATCCAAGCAGTTAACTGGTGACTAGTAGGTCCACGAGGTTTTCTAACCAATAATATGCCAGAATCTAATAATTCATCAAGTGACCTATCTATAGGATTACATCCAAACTTGTTATTTGTGGATGATTGCTCGTCAAAAATAATATCACTCATATATCTCACACACCTATTTCTGATTGAACAATGGAAAACACTTCCTCAGCACTTATGTCATCAGCATCTATGATTAGACTATAAGGACTCATATCATCTAAATCGATATCATAAAGAATTCTATATCTTTCTTTATCGTCAATTTGTCTTTGTTGAGATAAAACCAATCGATCTTCGAAATTCCCTCCTTCTCGTTTTTGAATTCTTCTAGCGCACTCTTCAGGACTGACATTAACCCAAACTCTAAGACAATCTACTTCCATTAAGTGCGCCCACCAGCCTGAAAGTCTACTCTCAATTATGTCAGCACCATTTGGATTTTCAATCTCTTTCTTAAGAATCTCATCTAAGGATTTATCTACATCAAGATTAGTTTTACAAAGCTCACTGAATTGCCCCACAGTCAAATTTCTATCTTTAGCTTCTTTACGGAAAATATCTCCGCCATTTAACGAAATCCAAGAATTTTCATTTGCTAATTTTTCAACCAAAGTTGAAGTGCCACTACCTGGAGGGCCGCTAACAGTGATTTTAACCATAATATCACCGCCATTCGGTTCTACAAACATTACAACGTAGTTTACCATTTGATGTTCTTACTATCATATCTGATTGGCAAGAAGGACAGACTGTCCCTATTTTTGGAGGTGCTACTTGCAAGTTTCCACTAGCACGTTTCTTGGAATCTGATTTCTGAATACCTGTTTTTCTAGGACCAGCTCTTTTTCTTTGCGACCTACGAGTTCGCGAATCAGAATTAGAACTACTTTTATCATCTTCAATTAGATGGAGTAAAGGTTCTGGGATTAATTCTCCAGCAAGAACAACTGGATGACTTTTATATTGAATTAATTTCAGATGTCTATCTACTATTCTACCTAAAGGAGCGCTCATTGTGATATAAGTTGCAATCCAAGCGGGGAATATCCACATTATTCTATTGTCAAACCCCCACATAGGTTGCCAAGGTAAACTAACATAATCAACTCTGAATTCAATCACAGTGTCTGCCATCCAACTGAAAATACCGATAATGAAAATCATAGTGAACATCATCGGTTTCATCATCGCACCCTGCATAGCCATTTGTTCGGGCATCATTTCCATCTGCAATTTTTGCATTTTATCTATCTTTGCTGTATCTCTAGCCATTCTTGCTTCGCGCATCTGCTGACTAATTTGCTTGCTTCGATGACTATGATGAGCTTGTTTCAATGGATCCATGAAAAATGACCGAACAACCGTATTAACTATCATTATGCTCGAACCGAGAATAAAAACTGTGGGTACGAAAAATTGTTCAAGACCCAATGTTCCGAAGAGGAATGGTTCTATCACTGAACCAGCACCATCAGATAATGAGTTTCTAATTCCAGGGAACATCATTAATGACATCATCATCAATAAAAGAAATAGCATCGGCAGCATTGCTGAACCCATACCAGCAGGTTGTGCATTGCCTCCGGGACTTGCATCTACCATGACCCTTGGATTGATACTCATTGAATGAATACTTCGGTTGAATAATTTCGACTTGAATTAAACTACTTGAAGGAATAACCGCATACTGTACAAGTAGATGCCCCTTTCTCAACTCCTGTATTACATATAGGACAATTGTGACTTTCATCTGAGACTTCTGAAGGGAATTTCATAGGTTCAGATTGTTCAATATCAGTAACTAATTCTTTTTCAATAATCTCTTCAGGAGATTCTTCAATCATTATTAATTCATTTTTAGGCTTCGATATAGGCACTGAAATAAGATTTGTTTCTGATACTTTATCGGCCCATTCTGGAACATTTGGTTCATCATCTACCTCTTTACCAAAAGTGGCTCCATGGAAATCTTGAGCATCTGAAACTTTGTATTCTGATTCAGTGTCACCTTGAATTTCATATAATACTTCTATTCTCTCATTAGTTTCAATCCTTCCAATTGCCCAAGTAATTTTATTGCCATCTCTTGATGATTCCTTGGTAAATGAGGAATCTTTCTCACCACTGATTGAGGACTTCACAGAAGAACTCTCAATTGAGAATGTACCAGGAACTACATCATGTAATGCTAAGTCTTGAAGCGCACTGTCTGAAGTGTTATGGAACATTAGCAAAATCTCATATCTCCCTGAGCCCCCACCAGGAAATACTTCTTTACCAGTGCTAATTTTTCTTCTACGATGAACCACTCGAACGATAGGGGGCCTTTCTACAGTTCTTGTAGCCACTGGCCCAAATCTCTCCATACTAAAATCAGATCTAATTGGCGCAGATAGTAATTCATTCTTGGGTGAGGGGTCAGGAGCATGGAGAGGATACCTAATGATCAAAGTTTTACTGGGTTTAAGCCCCAATCTAGATGATGTGCCGACAGTAATTCTCAACGCATGACCAGGGTTATCTGGAGAAATTAACTTCTCTTCAATCTGATTACCATTTATGACTTCTATACGATATTGATCAACACTTAAGTCTAAACCTTCAATTTCAACATGAACATCTTCCAAAGATGGAGGGAGAAAAATTCCAGGTATATCATCAATTATTCTCATGACATTAATTGTTGCTGAGCCAGTATTCTCAATTGTTATTGTTGCTTCTAAATCTGTTGAAATATAAGACTTAATTCTTGAAATATTGAATCTTTTTAGAATTTGTGCGTCTAAAATAGATAAATTCTGCTCAGAAACAGTAATCGAACCTGAGGACTCAACTGAAACCCGAGGAAGAATAGAATATCTCACTTCTTGGGTGAAACTTGGTTGATCTTCAGATTCTAACCTTTTTTCCATAGACTCCCAACTACCATCGGGTGGAATGTCTTGCCTTAAATCTGACAAATCTAGTATTGGTGTTTCACGACCTACCAATCTAACCGAAGCACCTGATAATGAAACCACAAATGAAGACTTGTTCTCAAATATACATTTACAATGCCAAACTCCAGGTCGATCATCTTCAGACGCATTTACGTAAGAAAACTGTCTTCCGGAACTAATTACATCTTCAAAACCTATTCTAGAAACTGTTGATTCAGCTTTATATGAAACTTCTGAGGTACCTGCAGGGATTTTCTCCACAGAACTAATTGATACATTTGGCATAATTGATAATTTCCTATTCTCTCCTACAGACATACGGCCAATATCCCATATTACTGAGTTTTCTTCAATAGAATATTCAGGTGAACTCGGTATCTGAAAATTAGAAGAAAAGTTGCGTTTTACAGTGACATCGGTAAGAGAAACTGATGAAATGTTCTCTATTTCAATTGTTATTAGAACTTCTTGAGGGTTACTGGACAAAACTAGAGAAAGACTGGATTCCTGTTCTCTTTCAGGTTCTGTGTCAATTGTCTCAATTACATTAATCATTCTTGGTCCATTCGAACTATATGGGATAGTGGTTTCTTCTGTAGCCTCTAACTCCCTCACTGTAACTGTCTTACCACCTAAATCTGTTGATGCTGTGTTAGATAATTCGACCTGAATATCCCATGCCCGATGTTTCTTACTAGGATTCTTAAGTATTAATTCACCATCAATAGTTTGTTTGAGTGACTCTCCTTTTGCGTTCACTAAAGAATTTTCTTTTTCCTTAAGTATTGCATGTAATTTATCTCCAGGTATTGAATCAACTTCAGTGGAAGGACGTAGATGATGAGGGGAAATTGATTCAGGCTCATCTTGTAATTCTTTATCTAGATTCGATGACTCTTTAGACTTCGTATTTTCCAACATATCAAAAACTGCCAAATTATCTGACAGAGATTTCTCATCGGATTCAGTAGTTTCTATATCTACCATATCTGATGATATTTCGTTTAAATTAACGTGATTTTCAACATTTACTGGTGAAGAAGGAGTTGAGGTGACACCAGATCCAGTAGGATGTATGGGAGGTGCCGGAATTTCTAGCCCTGGAGGTAACGGTGGAGGTGCCGGAATTTCTAGCCCTGGAGGTAACGGTGGAGGTGCCGGAATTTCTAGCCCTGGAGGTAACGGTGGAGGTGCCGGAATTTCTAAACTTGGAGGTAACGGTGGAGATACCGGAACTTCAGCGCTATTTGGAGGGGGGGGAGATATTCCCGAAAGTAACTCATCAATGGAATTGTTAATTTCTTCAAAGGACTCTTCCGGAACGTTTGCAATCTCTTTTTCTTCCAATTCGGGAGGAGGTGGAGGAGGGGGTAAATCATCAGACATGCCAAACACACCGTGCGAGTTGAACTAAGACGTGGGTTAGAATGGTTTAATCATTCCTTGTCAAAGATATTCAAACAGAGACAAAACGAATGGTTGAATAATTAATTGTCTCAGGGTCCAGTATGAGTGTTCAGGACGCGACAGCCCCTCCAGTGATATTTGTTGTAGGTACTGCTGGTGCAGGAAAGAGTTCTTTGGTAACTGCTTTTCAGCGCTGGGCTAGATTTCTGGAAGTCGATGCTCTAACAATTAATCTCGACCCTGGTGCAGAAAGGGTGCATTATGACCCAGAGTTTGATGTCAGAGATTTGATTTCTCTGTCAGACGTAATGTCGGAATACGACTTAGGACCAAATGGAGCTCAAATTCTTGCAGCAGATTTAGTAGCAGCTCAGGCTGAAGATGTATTTGATCAAATAGAAGGTATTTCTGGCGATATACTGGTTGTTGATACTCCCGGTCAAGTTGAACTCTTTGCATTTAGAGAAGCATCAAGTCACTTGGTGCAAGTTATAGGGCAAGGAAGAGCTTGTCTAATATTCCTTTTCGACCCAATGTTATCACAAACTCCTAGTGGATTTGTATCACAAATGCTTCTATCATCCATCGTTCATTTTAGATTGGGGCTACCTACAGCAAATTTCCTATCTAAATCTGATTTACTAGAACCAGAAATATTAGACAAAATCATAGAATGGAGTGAAAATTTGGATGTATTAGAGGCAGCGCTGTATGAAGAATCTGCTGCACAAAGTCTTGACCAAGCTCATACAGGTCAGAGAGCAGAATTTGCCATAGGACAACTGAGAATGATGCAACATGCTTCAATACAACCAGGTTTAATTCCATTATCTAGCGAAGAAGAAGAGGGGTTGGCTGATGTACTAACATTCGCGCAATCACTGTTTGGTGGAATGGCAGATTCAAGAGATGGTTTTCAAGGAGATATTGAACATGAGTTATGAAAAAAAAGATTTAATGGCAATAGATGATTTTAGAGAAGATTTACCTGAAATAATAAATTGGGCTATAAATCTAAAAAATGATGATCAGATGGCAGATGGTTTCAAGCCTTTAGAAGGAATGACTATTGGTTCAATTTATGAAAAACCATCTACCAGAACAAGAGTTTCATTCGAGGTAGGTGTGAATAAGTTGGGAGGACAACCACTTACATTATTATCAAATGATATACAATTAGGAAAAAGTGAGTCTGTATCCGATACTGCAGCAGTACTCTCAAGATATCTTGATGGTATCACTTACAGATGCTTCAAACATTCAGATGCGAAACTACTGGCTGAGAATTCATCAGTTCCTGTAATTAATGCTCTGTCTGATTTGCACCACCCATGCCAAGCTGCTGCCGATTTAATGGCAATCACTGAGAATAAGAAAAACATGAATGGGCATATTTCCTGGGTAGGAGACGGGAATAATGTACTTCATGATTTACTTCTAGCTGGTGTCATCTTAGGTCATGATGTTAAATATGCTACTCCTGAGGGAATGGAACCGAATCAAGAAATCGTGAATAGAGCTAAAGATATAGCTAGAGAGACAGGGGCAAGAGTTATCGCTACAAACGACCCAGTTGAAGCTGTAAGTAATGCAGGGGTAATCTATACAGATATTTTTGTTTCAATGGGTGAAGAACATCTAAAAAATAAATTTGAAGCATTTGAAGGTTTTCAGGTTAATGAGGAACTTGTGTCTCATGCTAGAGACAATTACATGTTCATGCACTGTTTACCTGCTCACAGAGGAGAAGAAGTGACAGATGCTGTAATTGACTCAAAGAATAGTATAGTTTTTGATCAAGCAGAAAATAGGATGTGGGCACAAATGTCGCTCTTAACATATATGTGTAATCCAGTAGCTTGGGAAACATATAGAGACTTATATTAATGAACTTATTATAAATCCTAAAAGCGTTAACTGCAACGATTTTTTGATCAATAACTGTGCATTTCTATCTTCAGAATAAGCTAATTTTCTTTTCACAAGGAGCAGAGTAAATAAACCAGGTGAAACAAAAATTAGATGAGGAGGAGGAAATATTTCTAATGCAAATGGAGTTAACAAAATAATCATAGTAAAGAATAGAATAATCCATGCGAATAGTCGGGTTTTTTCGACCCCAATTCTCATAGCAAGAGTGTTTCGACCTTCATCCCCACCCATATCTTCGATGTCTTTCACTATTTCTCTAGCCAAATTATATGAAAAGCCAATAAAGAATAATGATAGAACTCTAGGATGAGTTGGGTTAAAAACTCCTGCTGCGCCAAATAAGATTACCATACCAATTGATAAGCTAATTGCGATATTTCCTGGTAAACCTTTATCTTTCAATTTCAAACTATAATTGCTAGAAGATTCATAATTGATCAAAAGTAAAATCGCCAATATCCAAATCAAAATTGAGGGACTCCAATCTTCAAAGCCATTTTCCATTGAAGTTGAGATATAACCCGCAAAAATAAGGCATACCACAGATATAAGCATCATAATAGCAGTTACTATTTTGGCATTAGAGAGCGACAAATTTCCACTAGGGATAGGGCGATTGGGTTTATTCAGTTTATCTATTTCAACATCTAGAATATCGTTTAAAGCGTTCCAAGAGCACATAAATGCCCAAACAGATACACCATGTAAAATAGATATGTGTGCAAATTCACCTTTAGGAATTTCACCTAAAGCTAACAATGAACCGAAAAGAACACCTATGAGACCTGTTAAAGAGTTTCCAATACGAAACAATGTGAACCATGAGCTTACTACGGACGGGTTACTCATGACTGTCTTACACTACCATATGACTTGACTGCTTCGCCGTTAAGAAGTCAGATTGTCACAATTTGAGTGTTCAGCGACCATACACAAACTGTATACGTACTGCCTCTAAATTGACCCCGGATATGACCAATTTTCTCAAATCTATTATCTTTAGCTAATATATTACCCACTTGATTCATAGTTGCTCCCCATTTGAATCTACTATTCAGATGATCAAATATTTCCACTGTATTTGCAGTTTCGTTATCATGAAGATAAGTTTCTACTTCATTCCTTAAACGATTTGTTCGTGACATTAAGCCACCTCGATTAATTGTAATTTAGATTTATTGAATCTTGATACTAATCCATCCCATCCTGAAGAACTAACTTGGATTTCTTTTGTTTTAGTTGGTAGGGGCATCCACGAATCAGAGGAAATTTTTCCATCATAGTGAACCAACCTATCATCAATATCTTTTACTACACCTGAATCAGTTTTATTTAGGCTAGACAAAGTAACAATTTTACACGGATCTAATTTCTTCCTAAAAATTGTTATCGGCTCGTTGTTCATACTGGTTATCATGTTACTTGGTTTGAACTTTAGCATATGAATAAACACAAGAGAGGCCTCACTGAAAGTGAAAGTGAAAGTATTGGATTATACCTTTCAGGCCACTCTTTTCTTAAATGAAAGTAAACTCGACGACTTACAAGGCTCGTGTAGTGTAGTGGTCCATCATGAAGCCCTCTCGAGGCTTCGACCCGGGTTCAAATCCCGGCACGAGCACCAAAATGACATTAATTAACGATAATAATAGTCATAAGTGTTCCTTCGTTGGCGTAGTAAGGTTCGAATGCGTGTAGAGCAAGATGTTAAGATAACCTTTGAAGATGTACTAATAAGACCTAAGCGCAGTACGCTTATTTCAAGATCTGATGTGACTCTAGAAAGAGAATTCAAATTCAGACATTCCGATACGACTTGGTCTGGTGTACCAATAGTTGCTGCAAATATGGATACAACGGGATTATTTCCTATAGCTAAGGTATTGCAAGAACATAAGATGATTACCTGTTTACAAAAATTCTATGCTACGAGAGAGTATGCTGCAGCATGGGAAGACGATGTAGATCCTAACTTCATTGCTGTAACTTGTGGGTCTACAGAAGAAAGTTTAAAATTACTAAAAAGAAAAATGGCCACCAACGATAACATCAAGTTCATTTGCATTGATGTAGCAAATGGGTATAGGGAAGTTTTTCTAGAATTTGTAAAAATGACTAGAGAACTATTCCCAGAAAAAATAATTATTGCAGGAAACGTTGCTACTAGAGAAATGACAGAAGCATTAATCCTTTCTGGAGCAGATGTAGTCAAGGTAGGAATAGGCCCTGGTTCAGTATGTACAACAAGAAAAGTTGCAGGAGTTGGATATCCACAACTTAGCGCTATTGCTGAATGCGCAGATGCTGCACATGGTCTGGGAGGTCATGTAATGGCAGATGGAGGATGTTCATCTCCGGGACATGTAGCCAAAGCATTTGCAGCAGGCGCTGATTTTGTAATGCTTGGAGGGATGTTTGCAGGACATGACGAATCGGGCGGAGAATTGGTTAAAGATAAAAATGGTAAGATGTACAAGTCCTTCTATGGAATGTCTTCTTCAAAGGCTATGGAGACACATTATGGTGAAGTTGCTAAACATAGGGCACCAGAAGGGAAAGAAGTCAGAGTCCCATACAGAGGACCACTATCTGTTACAATTCAAGCGATTCTAGGTGGAGTACGTTCTGCATGCTCCTACGTAGGTGCGAGAAGAATCAAAGATTTACCCAAGTGTACAACTTTCATTCGAGTTACTCAAACCACAAACGAAGTCTATCAAAGATTTAATGTTGAAGAATAATTAACATTCATTAACATTAGTCCAAGATTCTTCACTACTTTCGGACTGGTCATAAATATAGTGAGATTGGTGATCATTAATGCTGGAACCATCATCAACAGAAACAATGAGAGTATAGCAACCATAATCACTTTCAGACCAATCTGATTTAGGAATAACAATATTTCCTTCTCCGATATTCACATCGCTTTCAGAGCCCATTAAGCTTATCTCAGAACCGAAAAGTCCCACATTGGTCATAGTTCCACCCCCATATTGGCCCCCCATACTATCCCAGGTAGCTTGTCCATGTGGTCCTAGACTAGAAGAAAATCCGCCTTCAACTGACACAACAGGATATTGGATAGCAACTTCATTTCCTTCAGCCATCAAAGTTGTAGTGAAAGAGTAATCAGCATACGGCAGTGCGCCTGGAATGGAATCGAGTGAACTGATTCCAACATAAACAGATAACGAAACTCCGGATACACATCTATCCATAGACCCACAATCATCAGAATTGGTTGACATTGAAGGCTTGGCGTTTGAGAACACAGAGGTTACATCTCTAGAAAGTACTAGGGAATCTAAGGCTATATCTTTGACAATCGTATCACCATTATCAATATCTATTTCCATAGTATATTCTGAATTAGGAAGTGCATTTCCAGAATAAAAGTCCGATGTCGATATTGTGAATATTCCGTAATCTCCAAGTCCATCACTCTTATCTATATTGAATTTAATCTCATCTGACCATGCGAATGATCCTCCATGATAAATAGTCACCAATGCATCATGGCTTCCACTACCTCCATTTTGACGAACCTTTACTTCTAATTCTTCTCCTGAATCATCAAACTCAACATCACCTACTGAAATATCTCCAACAAGAAGTATGGAAAGAACCAATGGGAGACCAATCAACATGATATATGTTCCAAATATTGCAAATGATTTCTTAATATCTAGACCTTCACCTCCTGCAAATGCAGGTATTCCCATTTCTAACTTCCACCAAACAAACACTAGTGAAGCTATCATGATTATCGGTGAAAGAATATTCAAAGAAATAAAATCTAGATATATTCCAAACCACATAACAACAAAAAATGGAGCTAGAGCGCCATAGGATAAGACGATTGCTATATCTTTTAATGATGATTTATTTTCATTATCAACAATGGCTGCAGCCACTAATGAATCATTACTATTGCCTTCAGATTTCTGGGCTGCCGCTTTTTGTAAAAGTCCGCTGTCGCTCATCCAATATACACCTTTAGACACTCACGACAAATTATTGGTTATCAACCCGTTGACAGATATCATCAATATTTTGTGATTAAAGCGATATTTAGAATATGCGAGAGTCAAGAACTCTGAGTTCTCGCTCGTCATCTTCATCATCGTTGTCATACACTCTGAACCGTCCAGCAATTGCTGCTGCTGCTAAAGCAGTAATCATTGTAGTGCCGATTATTTCAAATCCTGGCAGGTAGACTCCACGGATGTAAAGAGTAACTGACTGGATTTGTGAATTAGGTATTCCTTCGGTTCGAACTGAGTAATCAGAAGTAGCCTTAAATTGTAAATTATAGTATTTATCGGTCCATCCTTGATTTTTAGGCGTACGGATCTGTACTCTGACTTTCTCAGGTGGAGACTTTGATTCGATTTCAACGTTAACAAGAGGAAGGCTCAGTGTGAATCCTTCATCACTAAGTTCGTCATAATTTGCAATTTCAATATTCATTCTGTCAAGTGCGTTACCATCATTGTAGACATCATAAGAAACCATGTAATCCACTTTAGGCCTTAATTGGATGAACGCAAGTTCAGAAGCAATTCTTAATCTACTGAATTGTTTTACAACTGCTAGGACCTTGTAAGTTGTAGGTGTTCCAGGATACGCAACCCCGTTAGCCTGTGAGACAGTCGCGGTTATCGAAATCTGATGTTGCCCTTCAGCCATCTGTAAGTCTCCTCTCAAAATCACTTGGAAACTAGTTTGAAGGCCAGAACCAACTGTAAGAGAAGCTGGCCCTGCTGAAACAAGAGCACCGGACTGTATTACAATATCTACCTTAATCTGGTGAGCAGACGGATTTTCTAAATCACAGTTTACAATCGAGGTTCTTGTGGAACCCGGATATGTCTCGATAGGTTGAGGATTTTCGCAGGTAAGTGATACGTCAGGAGTAACTCCTTGAGCATGAACCGCTGCTGCACCAGCCCACATGCTCAGGAAGTAAACTGCCAGTAATATTAGGACAGGTCTTACAGAGCGGGCAGATGTCATAACATCAGTCCCATGTGAAACTGTATTTTAGGGTTCTCACTATTAGAGCAAGGAAAAATAATGAAATCGCAGTATTATAATAAAATCAATATCGAGAAAAAAGTGGATTTTCGATGGAAAATGGTGGACCCGACCGGATTTGAACCGATGGCCACTCGGTTATGAGCCGAGCGCTCTAACCAACTGAGCTACGGGTCCTTGGAACGACTCGAATGCGACTCAGAGATGAACCTTATTATGTTAAGGATAAGAAATTGGATGAGGATTTACTTCCTAATTATGTAAAATAGAACCAAAATCATGGCAAATATGGGAAATAACATTGAGTAATTTGTCTCATCTTCAACATAACGATTTGAATCTAACGGAAATTTATCTGAACCATCGCCAACCCCATCGCCATCAGAGTCAATTGATTCTAAGTGATCTAGCGGAAACGCGTCAGAATTATCACCCACACCATCAGAATCTGTATCTATCCATTCAGAAGAATCTGAAGGGAATACATCA
>Ga0255751_10000172_pt1 | contig 58456 bp, 49 predicted proteins | sample 071ome_20_FD_179951 | JGI IMG/M metagenome (GOLD analysis project Ga0255751, IMG submission 179951) | Coastal salt marsh microbial communities from the Groves Creek Marsh, Skidaway Island, Georgia - 071412BT metaG (version 2) | ecosystem: Environmental > Aquatic > Marine > Intertidal zone >... | reverse complement strand
GTCTGGACGGGACTCGAACCCGCGACCCCATGCGTGACAGGCATGTATTCTAACCAACTGAACTACCAGACCTCATTTGGCGTGTGCAAATATACGCTGCATTTTCAATTTGCCAAACAATTAATTGCAAAAAGAAAAATTTATAAAACAGCGTCTATGGCTTCTGAATAAGTGGCTTTTGGAGAAACTCCAACATGACGTCCTACTAATTCTCCCTTGTCAAACACCAAAACTGTTGGGATGTTTCGCACTCCATATTTTGCGGCGTATTCCTGATGCGCATCTACATCTACTTTACCAACAACTGCCTTACCCTCGTAGTCTTTGCTCAATTCCTCAATGATAGGGCCTACCATTCGACAAGGTCCACACCATGCAGCCCAAAAGTCAACTAAAACGGGTTTTTCTGATTTCAATACCACTTCTTCAAAAGTAGCGTCTGTAATTTCTAATGCCATGATTAATATTTTTTGAATTCAAAGTTACTTATTTTGTGGGTGGATCCTGTGGGTTTAAATCAAATTTACTTATCTGTGAATGTCTTTTTTTAATAGCTTTAATTGAGCTTGTAAAACCACTGTTGAGATTCCAAGTCTTGGAGTAGATCAGGTGTTATTTTGACCTTCTGTTTTCTACTGTTCAACGTTAATTTGATCTTTTTTTCTGAATCATATACATTAAAAAATAAAGGCTTATCTCCTTTAAAGCTTTTTAGATGTTGCTGTAACAAGTTGATCTTTTCTTCGTTTAATTCGTGTATGTCCAGTTGAAGTGTAATTTTTTTTGCATTGTTTTCTATGGTATTCTGTAACATTTCAAAATTCAAATAATGGATTCGAGGCGCTCCTACTTTACCTGTTTCTGCATTGGTCCATCCTTGTCGAACCATCAGTTTTATTCGAATAAACTGATTGACTACCAAAAAGTGTCTGTATTTTAAGTAGTCTTCACCGAAAATTCGAAATTCATATTGATCCGTAAAATCCTCCACCACAAACCGCGCCCACCCTTTGCCATTTCTGCTTTCTAAATGCTGAATTTCATTAACAATACCACCCACAGACAACTCTCTGTTAATCAATTGGTCCAAATCGGATAGATAGTTCATCGAAAGGCTTACAAAATGCTTCATTTCATGGGTAAAATCATCCAAAGGATGTGAAGAAATATAAATTCCTACGACTTCTTTTTCCTTTTTAAGACGTGTTAAATTGGTCCAAGGCTCACATGGAGGAATACTCAAATCTTGATACAACTCATCCGTAGCTTCACCAAAGAGACTGGTTTGTGATGAATTCAAATTCTCCTGATACTTCGATCCAAACCTGAGCACTTTTTCCAAAAAAGTTATGCCCTCTCCATCAGCGTTTAAATACTGTGCTCTATGCGTGGAGTCGAACGAGTCAAAACCTCCTGCTAGAACTAAATTTTCAAGTGCTTTTTTGTTAGCAGCTCTCAAGTCAATCCTTTTTACCAAGTCAAAAATAGATTGGTATTTTCCTTTTTTTCGGTTTGCAATGATCGTTTCTACAGCGGCTTTACCTACTCCTTTGATTGCGCCCATTCCAAATCGAATCGCTTGATCATCGTTTACAGCAAACTTATAGAAAGATTCATTCACATCCGGCCCCATAACCTGTAATCCCATACGACGGCATTCCTCCATAAAAAAGGTTACTTGTTTGATGTCGTTCATGTTATTGGATAATACGGCAGCCATGTACTCTGCTGGGTAATGAGCCTTGAGATAAGCTGTTTGATAACCTATCCATGCATAACAAGTGGAATGAGATTTGTTAAATGCGTATGCAGCAAAAGCTTCCCAATCTTTCCAAATTTTTTCTAAAATTTCTTCAGGGTGTCCGTTGGCTTTCCCCCCTTCGATAAATTGAGGCTTTAGCTTTTGGAGTAGGGCAAATATTTTTTTTCCCATTGCCTTTCGCAACACGTCTGCATCGCCTTTTGAAAATCCAGCCAACTTTTGAGACAACAACATCACCTGCTCTTGATAGACAGTGATACCGTAAGTCTCTTTGAGATACTCCTCCATCGCTGGCAGGTCATAAGCTATTTCTTCTTTTCCGTTCTTGCGATCTACAAAACTGGGGATATATTCTAAAGGACCTGGCCTGTACAAGGCATTCATAGCAATTAAGTCGGCAAATACGGTGGGTTTTAAATCCTTGAGGTATTTTTGCATACCCGCAGATTCGTATTGGAAAATCCCTATGGTTTCTCCTTTTTGAAACAATTCATAGGTTTTCTCGTCATCCAAGGGAAACTGATCCGGATCCAGATCAATACCGTGTTTGTACTTTACTAAAGAAACCGTATCCTTTATCAGGGTAAGTGTTTTCAACCCTAAGAAATCCATCTTCAACAAACCTGCATCTTCCACAACAGAATTATCAAATTGGGTTACATACAAATCGGAATCTTTGGCTTTAGCGACAGGGACAAATTGGGTAATATCATTTGGAGTAATAATAACGCCACAGGCATGAATACCGGTATTTCTAAGTGATCCTTCCAGTACTTTAGCCTGTTGGATTGTTTGACCAGAAAGCGAATCTTCATCTGCCAAATTTTTGATCTCATTGACCCGCAAAAGTTCTTCAGAACGTAATTTTTCTTTTAGTTCTTCTTCTGTAGAATTGAAAATCTTATCGAGTTTGATGTTGGGCAATAATTTGGCGATACGGTCTGCCTCCCCTAAAGGCAAATCCAACACCCTTGCTGTATCTCGTATTGAGGATTTTGCTGCCATGGTACCATAGGTGATGATTTGTGCCACCTGATTGGAGCCGTATTTTTTGATAACGTAATCCATCACTTTACTTCGCCCCTCATCATCAAAATCAATATCTATATCGGGCATACTTACTCGATCAGGGTTTAAAAAGCGCTCAAAAAGAAGATCGTATTGAATGGGGTCTATATTCGTTATTTTTAGACAATAAGCTACCACCGATCCTGCTGCAGAACCACGACCAGGACCTACGGATACTCCCATATCTCGTGCTGCCGCAATAAAGTCTTGTACAATCAAAAAATAACCTGGATAGCCCGTATTGGCAATAACGTCTAACTCAAAGTCAATCCGTTCTTTAATACTGTCCGTCAGTTTTGAATAACGTTGTTTTGCTCCCTCATAAGTTAGGTGGCGCAAATAGTTGTTCTCCCCATTTTTACCCTCCAAATCGTCTTGAACTTGATGGGCTAAAGGAATTTCAAATTTAGGCAATAGCACTTCTCTAGAAAGTTCAAACGGCTCAATCTTAGCGACCAATTCTTGAATGTTCAAAATCGCTTCCGGCAAATCTTGAAATAGCCTTTTCATCTCTTCTTGAGATTTGAAGTAATACTCTTGATTCGGCAATCCATAGCGAAATCCTCTACCTCTACCAATAGGCGTCGCTTGTTTTTCTCCTTCTTTTACACAAAGCAAAATATCATGGGCATTTGCCTCTTCTTTTTTAGTGTAATAGGTGTTGTTTGTTGCTACAAGAGGGATGTTGTGTTTTCGAGAAAATGCAATCAAGACCTCATTGGCTCGGTCTTCTCCTTCTTCGCCGTGTCGCATTAGCTCAATGTACAAGTCCTCTCCAAATTGCTGATGCCACCATTGGAGCGCTTCCTCAGCCTGACGATCACCTACATTGAGGATTTTAGAGGGTACTTCACCGTAGGTGTTGCCGGTCAACACGATTAGGTGTTCTTTGTATTGTTCTACCAAGTTTCTGTCTACTCGGGGTACATAGTAAAAACCGTCTACATAAGCTGCAGATGTCAGTTTTGCTAAATTGTGGTAGCCCGCTTTATTTTTGGCAATAAAAACAATTTGATAACCATCGTCTCTTCTTGTTTTATCTTGGTGATCCTCACAAACATAAAATTCACAACCTACAATTGGTTTTATCGCAAGGGATTCTTCAGTATTCGCGTTATGGGAATTTATCGCCTTTATAAAATGAAATGCTCCCATCAAATTACCATGATCTGTAAGTGCCAGTGCAGGCATCATATCCGCTGCTGCAGCTTCGACCAGCTGATTGATACGAGAAGTCGCCTGAAGAACCGAAAACTGAGAATGGTTGTGTAAATGAACAAAAGGCGCTTGTGTTAAAGCCTGGCTTAAATCTGTTGGATGCTGTGGTGCTTTTGGAACGTTCTGTTCTTTTTTTAATTCACTAGAGGCTTTTTTTAAGTTCTTGTGAGAAAGCCCAATAAGTGTGAAAGGGGCAGTGCGTGAACGAATCGTTGTTGTTTGCTCTTCTTGGTTTTCAAAACCCTTGGGATGAATTTCATTTTTTCGCAATAACTCAAAAAAAGCTCTTGCTGTAGCTTCCACGTCTGCTGTTGCGTTGTGAGCCTCTTCAAATGATTCTCTAAACAAATGCACATACAATTCTCCTAAGGTTGGCAATTTGAATTTTCCTCCCCTGCCGCCCGCAAGTTTACATAAAGTAGCCGTTTCTTCTGTACACGTATCAAGGACTGTTTTCCCTGCTAAGGGATCCTCCAGCCCTTTGCGCAAATATTCAGCACCCATGATGTTGCGATCAAAAGAAATGTTATGCCCCACAACATAGGTTACTTGCCTTATGGCTGCCTGAAAATCCTCCAATACTTCGGAAAGTGGAACCCCTTGTTCCTCAGCTAGTGCAGTAGAAATTCCGTGTACTTGTTCCGAATCAAAAGGTATCGTAAACCCTGTAGGCTGAATTAAATAGTCCCGATGAGCAACCAATGCTCCTGAGGCATCGTGTATCTGCCAGGCAATCTGAATACACCTTGGCCAATTTTCACTATCTGAAAGTGGTGCATCCCAACGTTTGGGTAAACCCGTAGTTTCGGTATCAAATATTAAATACATCTAGACGAAAATAATAATTTAATAGGGGGAATAATCAAGGAGTTATTGACAGTTATTAACCGATTGGTTTTTTTGCTTTTTTGTACCTTCCCCAGGAAAAAGAAAATTCAAATGCCCTTATTGGAATTCACCTCAAAAGGTATTTATTGTAAAAAGGCAGGAGTCTATTTAGACCCTTGGCGTGGGGTAGACAAAGCCTTAATTACCCACGGACATTCTGATCATGCACGCTGGGGAAGCAAACACTACATCACTCAAGAAATCAATGTGCCTATTTTAAAACACCGTCTAGGAGCTATTTCAGTAAGTGGCAAAAAATATGGTGAAGTCTTTTCAATCAATGGGGTTCGTTTTTCTTTTCACCCTGCCGGACATGTCCCAGGTTCTTCCCAAATTAAAGTGGAATACAAGGGTGAAGTATGGGTTTTTACAGGCGATTATAAAACCCAAATCGATGGGATCTCAACCCCTTTTGAGCCAGTAAAATGCCACACTTTTATAACCGAATGCACTTTTGGACTTCCTGTTTTTCAGTGGGAAGATCCTAAAAAAGTACACCATGAAATCAATCAGTGGTGGGCAGACAATAACGACAACGGAACGACGAGCTTGCTGATGGGGTATTCTCTAGGAAAAATACAGCGTCTTTTAAAACATCTAGACCCCTCTATTGGAAAAATTTATACCCATGGGGCAACGGAACAGATGACCCAGGTATTACGCTCTTTTATTGCCTTTCCAAAGACTGAATTAATTACAAAAGACACTACAAAAAAAGAAATTCAGGGACAGCTTGTTCTAGCTCCCCCAGCTGTTTTAGGAAGTGCTTGGAGTAAAAAATTGGGGCCACTTTCCACAGGTTATGCTTCCGGGTGGATGGCCTTTCGAGGAGCCCGTAGAAGAAGAGTAGTAGATCGTGCTTTTGTTTTATCCGATCATGCGGACTGGAAAGGTTTACTCAATGCCATCAAAGCAAGTGGATGTGAAAAAGTAATCACAACACACGGTTATACGGATTTATTTGCCCAATACCTTCAGGAGCATGGGTGGGATGCGGCTACCGAAAAAACACAGTACGAGGGAGAGACTTTAGAAACTACACTTGCTGAATGAGACGTTTTGCCTCTTTGATAGAAACCCTGGACAGCACCAATAAAACAAACGCTAAAGTAGCTTCTTTGACGCATTATTTTAAAGAAGCGCCACCAGAGGATGCGCTTTGGGCAGTAGCCTTATTGTCGCATCGTCGTCCTTCTAGACCCGTAAGCACCTCACAGATGCGGGTTTGGGCTGCTGAGCTCGTTCAGCTACCCGAATGGTTGTTTGAGGAAACTTACCATATTGTAGGTGACCTAGCAGAAACCATTGCGCTTTTGGTTCAACAAGAAAAAAAGGGAAATACACCCACGCTTTCCAAGTGTATCGAAGAAATTATAGCGGTAAAATCCAAAGATGAGGCAGAAAAAAAAGCCTACATACTTGAACAATGGAAAAGCCTAGATACTTTTGAACGCTTTGTCTTTAATAAAATTTTAACGGGCGGATTTCGCATTGGTGTCAGTCAAAAACTCATGACTCGTGCGCTTTCTAAAGCCATTCATATCGAAGAAAATATTCTTGCACATCGTCTCATGGGACAGTGGAGCCCACAACAAACCACTTTTAAAAAATTGTTATTAGAACCCAATCCCGAAGATCAAATTGCCCAGCCTTATCCCTTTTTTTTGGCTCACTCTTTGGAAAATGATTTTGAAAATAAATTCGATGTAACAAATTGGCATGTGGAACATAAATGGGATGGAATACGTGCTCAACTGATTGTAAGAAAAGGGAGCTCTTTTCTTTGGAGTCGCGGAGAAGAATTGATTACCGATAAATTTCCCGAATTGGCCTGCCTAGCAACTGCCCTTCCCGATGGAACGGTACTGGATGGAGAACTCATCCCTTTTAAAGAAGGAAAAATTGGTAATTTTAATGGGTTGCAAAAACGCATTGGCCGTAAAACAGTGACAGCAAAACTCAGAGAAGAAGTCCCCGTAGTACTCATGCTCTATGACATTTTAGAATGGAAAGGGAAAGACATTCGCACACTGCCCTTGCATCAACGTCAAAAGTATTTGAGTGACCTATATCACTCCTTTAAAAACGATACCCTACCGCTCTTGCTTTCTGAAGTCATGACTTTTTCTTCATGGAAAGAAGCAACGAAAGAGCGAAAAAAAGCAAAAGAAAAACGCAGCGAAGGCTTGATGCTTAAACACAAAGATTCTCCCTACAGTGTAGGAAGAAAAAAAGGAAGTTGGTGGAAGTGGAAATCAGATCCCAAAACCATTGATGCTGTATTGACCTATGCTATGCGGGGACACGGCCGGCGTACCAACCTCTACACAGACTATACTTTTGGGCTTTGGGAAAAAAAGGAGTTGATCACTTTTGCTAAAGCCTATTCAGGTTTAACGGATTCGGAAATTAGAAAGGTAGATCAATTCGTTAAAAAAAACACCTTGGATCGCTTTGGCCCCGTCCGACAAGTAAAACCGGAACTTGTTTTTGAAATAGCCTTTGAAGGATTGGCCCCTTCCTCACGTCATAAAAGTGGAGTCGCTGTTCGCTTCCCAAGAATATTGAGGTGGCGACATGACAAAAAAAGTATCGAGGCCAATAGCCTTGAAGATCTTAAAAAACTCCTACCATGAAAACTGTTAGTCAATGGTTCAACGAACAAGGCTGGCAGCCTCAGAGCTTTCAAAAACAATGCTGGGAGGCCTATGCTTCAGGAAAAAACGGAATGCTTCACGCCCCTACTGGTAGTGGAAAAACCTATGCACTTTGGGGGGCGATACTTTCTGAAGCTCAGCAACATAAAACACTCCCTAAAGGAATCAATGCCCTTTGGATTACACCACTCCGTGCACTAGCTGTAGAAATTCAACAGGCTACCCAAAAAATGAATTCAGCACTCCTGCCCGAGACCGAAGTAGTCCTGCGAACAGGGGACACCTCACAAAGCAGCCGAACGAAACAAAAAAGAAATCCCTCTTTTGGCTTGGTGACCACTCCAGAAAGTTTGCACCTACTGCTGAGCACAAAAGAGCATCAAAACGATTTCAAGCAACTGCAGGTGGTTGTTGTAGATGAGTGGCATGAACTTCTCGGTACAAAAAGAGGAGTTCAGGTGGAGTTGGCTTTGGCGTATTTGCGCTCTTTTCTTCCAAAGCTTAAAGTATGGGGCATTTCTGCTACACTTGGTAACCCTGATCTGGCTCGTACCATCTTATTGGGAAATACAGAAAATTATACGGTTGTTACAGCTGCACTGTCAAAAAAAATTGTTGTCAAATCTCTATTACCTAAAACCATGGAACGCTTTCCATGGCGTGGTCATCTTGGTTTACATTTACTACCCCAAGTCATGGAGCTGATTAAGAAAAAGAAGAGCACCTTACTCTTCACCAATACTCGTGCGCAGTGTGAACTTTGGTTTCATGCCTTACTTGAGGCAAATCCAGACCTTGCGGGGCATCTTGCTATGCACCATGGAAGCATTGACAAAAAAATACGCTTGTGGGTAGAAGATGCCTTACGAAATAACCAACTCAAAGTGGTGGTTTGTACTTCCAGTCTGGATTTAGGAGTTGATTTTAGTCCTGTAGAAAACTGTATACAAGTAGGTAGTCCTAAAGGAGTAAGTCGCTTCATACAACGAGCTGGACGAAGTGGTCACCGTCCTAATGCAAAAAGTATAATTCACTTTTTACCAACACATGCAATGGAACTCATCGAGTCTGTAGCCTTACAAAAAGGAATTGCTACCCAACAATTGGAAGATCGAATTCCCTTTTTGAATTCCTATGATGTATTGTTGCAATTTATGATGACCCTAGCGGTGGGATCTGGTTTTCACCCCAACACACTTTTCCCAATTGTACAAAAGACCTTTTGCTTTCAAACACTGGACAAAGAACGCTGGCAATGGTTACTTAATTTTTTAATAAAGGGAAGTCAAAGTTTAGAACACTATGATGAATATAAAAAAGTAAGTCTTTTAGAAGACGGCAGCTTAAAAGTACAAAACCTGAGCATTGCAATGCGACACCGTATGTCTATGGGAACCATCATTAGCGATGCCCTTTTGAGGATACGCTATCAAAAAGGAGGGCACCTGGGTAGCATAGAAGAATGGTTTGTTTCCAAATTAAAACCCGGTGATGTATTTACTTTTTCTGGGAAAAATTTAGAGCTTCTTCGGATCCATAATATGGAAGTCATTGTGCGAAAGTCTAAATCCAAAAAAGCTCGTATTCCTGCATGGATGGGCGGTAGAATGAGTTTTAGCGCCCATTTAAGTGACTTACTGAAAAAAACACTTTTTGAAATTGGAGACAATAAAACTCCCGAGTTTAAAGCCCTAAAACCTGTTTTTGAACAGCAACAAAAGGAGTCGATTGTACCGCAACCCCACCAACTTCTCATCGAACGTTTTGAGACTAAAGAAGGTATCCACACGGTTTTCTATCCCTTTGAAGGTTATGCACTACATGAAGCTATGGCTAGTTTAATGGCCTATCGCATTAGCCTCTTATCACCCATTTCCTTCAGCATGTCATTTAACGATTACGGTTTTGAATTGCTCTCTGATCAAGCTTTTGATGCTCAAATGTTTTTGGACAACAACCTTTTTAGTCCTGATTTTCTTTTGGAAGACCTTCAAAAAAGCATCAATATTTCGGAAATGGCAAGAAGACGGTTTCGTGATATTGCAGTCATTTCAGGTTTGGTATTCCAGGGCTTTCCAAACAAACCCTTAAAAACCAAGCACCTCCAGTCGGGAGCCCAATTGTTTTATGAAGTTTTTAAAGATTATGAGCCAGACAACCTTCTTTACCTTCAAGCATTAGAAGAAACTTTTGATCACGGTATGGAACGTGGACGCCTTACACAAGTTATGGAAGAACTGCAAAACAAAACGGTAGTTTGGAAAGAATGCCGTCAGCCCACTCCTTTTTCCTTTCCACTAATCACAGATCGAATACGCACAAAACTTTCTTCTGAAAGTGTGGAAGACCGCATAAAAAAAATGTCACTCCAACTTGAAAAGGCTGCACAATGAAAAAGATTGAAATTCACAAACAGTCTTTTTTCTTGCACCCCAGTGGAGGAGTGTTTTGGGAGGCTACCCAAACTTGGCTATTGGCAGATGTTCATTTGGGAAAAGTAGCACACTTTAGAAAAAATGGAATTGCTGTCCCTCGTGAAGCTGAAGGAGCTTTTTATCAAAAAATAACCTCTCTTTTAGATTTGAAACCCCCAAAAAGAATTCTTTTCTTGGGAGACCTCTTTCACAGCTTTCAAAACAACGAATGGCATTTGTTTGAAGCATGGATCCAAAAGCAAGAAGCGCAACTTGTTTTGGTAGAAGGCAACCACGATGTCATCCCCTCATGGAAATTCAAACAACTTGGGATAAAAGTGGTTGAACAACTTTGTGAAGGTCCTTTTTGTTTTTCGCATTTTCCGAGTGAACAAACAACACATTTTGTCTTTTGTGGACACCTACATCCCGGAGTAAAGATGAAAGGAAAAGCGAAACAGACACTAAATCTCCCCTGCTTTATGCATTCTCCCCATCAGTTCATACTCCCTGCTTTTGGAGGATTTACGGGTCTGCATCTTGTTAAGCCTAGCTCTAGAGATCAGATATACATCACTACAGGGAAAGAAGTGATAGAACTCCCAAGAAATCAATCCTAAGCCTGTATCTTTGCCAAAAAAAGAAAATCAATCCGTTATTAAACGTTTTTGATCTCCTCCCTTCACAGAAAAGACTATTGAACGCCTTTTCTGAAAAAAAGTGTGTCCAAATCAAAGGTTTGGTAGGTTCTGGACTTTCTTTTCGACTTGCTGCTGCGTTTCAAAAACAAAACCAATCCCTTCTATTGGTGCTCGAAGATCCAGAGCGAGCTGCCTATTATTTAAACGATCTGGAGCGCTTACTTGGACCCAAAAAGGTGTTTTATTTTCCAGCTAGTTATCGGCAACCCTATGCTCCTGAAACAACAGACAATGCAAATATCCTCCTGCGTTCAGAAGTGTTAAAAAAACTCAGTACATCCAAAAAACCCACTATTGTAGTAAGTTATCCTCAAGCGGTATTTGAAAAAATCATTTCACAATACACCTTAAAAAGAATTGCACTTCAACTCAATAAAGGGAATGAAATTGCCTTAGCAGTTCTCAATGAGCGTCTTTTTGAGATGGGATTTGAGCGTGTTGATTTTGTGTCATCTCCAGGAGAATTTGCTGTACGTGGCGGAATAATTGATGTGTTTTCCTTTGCTTACCAACACCCCTATAGAATAGAGTTTTTTGACGAAACTATTGAGCGAATATCTAGTTTTGATGTAGTCTCACAACGCTCCATCAAAACCTACGAAACCATTGAGCTACTCCCCAACACTTCAGATCATGATTTTACTGACAAAAGAAAAACGCTGCTTTCCTTTTTCCCTACAGAAAGCACTTTTGTTTTTGCTGATTTTGATAAAACGACACATCGTTTAAAATCTCTATATGACAAAGCTGAAATAGCTTTTCAACAGTTGGAGATCACCACCCAACACCCCCCCAAAACACTCTTTGTTCATCCAGAGGAATGGATTGCAGATTGTAAAAATAAATCGGTTCTGGTTCTAGAGAAAACCACCGAACTCGAAATAGAAGACCTGGTGTTTGTAAAGCAAAGTCCTCAGCCTGCCTTCAATAAAAAGTTTGATATGCTTGTCAGACATCTCAATGATAACAAAGAGAAGAATTATCAAAACACGCTTTTTTGTAGTAACGAACAACAGGCAAAACGCTTCCACGATATTTTTGAGGAAATGGATGCGCCGGTTCATTACAAAACGGAAGTGCTCCCTATATTTGAAGGATTTGAAGATTTAGAAGCTCAGTGGGCCTGTTTTTCAGATCATCAAATATTTGAACGCTACCACAAATACCAGCTTAAGTCGGATCGAAGTAAAAAAGAAAGCTTAAGTCTGAAAGAACTGACCCAAATGGAGGTGGGTGATTATGTAACCCATATCGATCATGGAATAGGTACTTTTGGTGGATTACAACGTATTGAAGTGGAGGGAAAATGGCAAGAAGCCATTAAATTAATCTATGGTGAACGCGATATCCTTTACTTGAGTATCCACTCTTTGCATAAGATTACACGTTATGCTAGTAAAGAAGGTACGGTACCCAAGATCTATAAATTAGGTTCAAGGGCATGGAAGGCTTTAAAACAAAAAACCAAGAAAAAAGTCAAGGAAATCGCATTTGACCTGATTCAGCTTTATGCCAAAAGAAAAGAAAAAATTGGCTTTGCATTTGCTCCAGACAGTTACCTGCAATGGGAACTTGAATCCTCCTTTTTGTTTGAAGATACCCCAGATCAAGAAAAAGCTACCGAAGCGATTAAATTGGATATGGAATCTACCCAGCCTATGGATCGCCTGGTATGTGGTGATGTGGGTTTTGGTAAGACTGAGGTAGCCATTCGAGCAGCATTTAAAGCTGTAGATAACAGCAAACAAGTGGTGGTCTTGGTCCCAACTACGATACTCGCCTTTCAGCATTTTAAGACTTTTTCAAGTCGATTGGAGGAATTGCCAGTACGTGTGGATTATCTCAACCGTTTTCGAACAGCAAAAGAAAAAACAGAAATTTTAAAGGCACTTCAAGAAGGTAGGATTGATATTTTAATCGGCACCCATCAGTTGGTCAATAAAAATGTTGTTTTTAAAGATCTTGGTTTACTCATTGTAGACGAGGAGCAAAATTTGGCGTGGCGGTAAAAGAAAAAATACGTTCCTTAAAGGAAAATATCGATGTACTCACTCTCACTGCAACTCCCATTCCCCGAACACTTCAATTCAGCCTGATGGCGGCACGGGATTTGTCTGTGATTGCCACACCCCCTCCCAATCGGTATCCTATAGAAAGTGAAGTGGTGCGTTTTAGTGAAATCCAGATCAGAGATGCCATAAGCTATGAACTGCAGCGAGGGGGTCAAGTATTTTTTATTCATAATCGGGTGGAAAATATTCTTGAGGTTTCTGGTTTAATACAACGACTGGTTCCCGATGCTCGGATTGCAATAGGACACGGTCAGATGGAGGGTAAAAAGCTGGAGCAAACACTACTAAAATTTATGAAGGGTTCTTTTGATATTTTAATTGCAACGACTATCATAGAAAATGGCTTGGATGTCCCAAATGCAAATACCATCTTTATTAATAATGCCCATAATTTTGGACTGAGTGACCTGCATCAGATGCGCGGTAGAGTTGGCCGTAGCAACAAAAAAGCTTTTTGTTATTTTATAACGCCACCGCACAGTGCAATGAGTTCTGATGCACAAAAACGGATTAAAACCATTGAGCAATTTTCTGAACTGGGTTCTGGTATCCAGATAGCAATGAAAGATCTTGAAATACGAGGTGCTGGTGATCTTTTGGGAGGAGAGCAAAGCGGTTTCATCAACGAAATGGGTTTTGAAACCTATCAAAAAATACTACAAGAGGCTATTGATGAATTGAAAGAAAATGAGTTTAAGTCTCTTTATACTGAAAAAAAGAATGACAGCTTCGAGGTATACAGTAAAGAAGTTCAAATAGATACTGACTTGGAAATCTACATTCCAGACTATTATGTAAACATCGTTAAAGAACGCTTAGCACTCTACCAAAAACTTAGCCAACTAAAAACTAAAGAAGAACTGAATGCTTTTGAGGGAGAATTAAAAGACCGCTTTGGAAGCTTGCCCAAGGAGGCTAAAGAATTATTGGAAAGTGTAGAGTTAAAATGGATTGCTACTACACTGGGTATAGAAAGGATTATATTAAAAAAAGGAAGTTGTTTGTGTTACTTTATTGCAGATCAACAAAGTAATTTTTATCAAAGTGAACGCTTTGGACAGCTGATCAGTCACATTCAAAAAAATGCTAATCAAATGGTATTGAAAGAAAAAAACACTGCAAGCGGACCCAAACTCATGCTCTCAATAAAAGCTATAGAAGAAGTAAAAGTACTCAAAGAAATACTAGTACGACTCGTTGATTAATCTACAAAGCTTTAAGGTTTTTAATTACCTTAAAGGCAATATCGACCTGGTCTTCATCCATAAGAATAGTGAACTCATTGGAGGTAGAAATGACCTCTGTAATATTTACACCCTCCCAAGACAAGCGCTGAAATATGAAATAATAAATCCCTGGAATTTTCACATTATCTGTAGGAAGTTTGATTGTGATGGAAGACAAATTTGTGACTTTAGAATGGCAGACCTCATTTTGAAAAAGATCATCAACGAGTGGGACAATATTTTGACTCACAACAATATTACTTTCTGCGACACCCCGAGATGAAGTATAAAAAACATCTTTTTTAAACTCAATTTTCTTAAGTAAGTTAGCCTGAGTAAGCAAAAGTGTTTCTGAAAGTAGAAATCCATAATCCACCAAGGAAGAACGCACAGTAATATCACCTAAATTTTTTAGAACTCTAATGATTTTTTTGGTAGCAGTAAAGTCTATGTCATCCGACACCCGCTTTAAAGACATGATGATAGCGCCCTGATTGACTGTTTTATTCATAATAGCCTCAATATCAGGGTGAATTTTTCTAGCCAAAGAGGTCAAGTTAATGATGCCCTCGGAAAGAGCTGAAGCTAAATAAGGTTTTGTTTTAATGTATTCTGTTACTGTTGCTGCAATTGTTTTCATCGGAAAGAAACCTGCTGTTTTTCATTTATATCATAACAAAAGTAGCTAATAAAAAACAAAATGTTCTATTTAAAACATTATTCAAAAGAATAAAAGGCATTTGTAATGTGTTTTAGAAACCATTTAGTTCCCTTTACAATACATGCAACTACATCAAAACGCACCTCCATTTTAATAGTGTTTTCTTTGAGATAATGATCCATAGCCCGAACGAGGAGTTTGATTTTTTTGAGGAGACAAATTGTTCTGGAGTTCCAAAAAAGTCATTTGTTCGTGCTTTAACCTCAACACAGATCAAAGTAGTTCCCTGCTGCATGATCAAATCAACTTCTGCTTTTTGAAAACGATAATTTTTTTGGAGCAGTTGATAGCTTTTCTCAGATAAAAAAGTTAAAGCCTTTCATTCTGCTTCTACACCCAATATATTGTGTTCGGCCATGAGTTTCAATTTGGTCAATTAAAGATACGTCCTTTTCCTAAAAGCCTTCAGATTTGCTTATTTTTGGAAAAATTTAAAAACCGTAATGTCTAAACGCTATACCATAACTGCAGCACTTCCCTATACCAATGGACCAATACATATTGGACACTTAGCAGGAGTATATGTTCCAGCAGATATTTACGCGCGCTATTTAAGAGGACAAGGAAAAGACGTTGCTTTTATTTGTGGGAGTGATGAACACGGGGTCGCTATTTCGTTAAAAGCAAAAAAAGAGGGCAAAACCCCACAAGAAGTAATCGATCAGTACGATCGTCTGATTCGCACTTCTTTTGAAGCCTTTGGGATCCGTTTTGACAACTACTCGAGGACTTCAAGACCTGTACACCACAAAACTGCTCAAGAAATCTTTTCCATTTTAGACCACAAAAACGTCTTTGAAGAAAATGAATCTGAACAACTTTTCGATCCTGAAGTAAAACAATTCCTAGCAGATCGTTACGTAACGGGAACCTGTCCTGTCTGTCAATATACAGAAGCATACGGTGACCAATGTGAAAGCTGTGGAAGTAGTCTTAGCGCAACCGACCTCATCAATCCACAGTCTACTATAAGTGGATCGGAGCCTGTTTTGAAAAAAACCAAACACTGGTACCTTCCTCTCGATCGTTATGAGTCTTTTTTAGAAGAGTGGATCCTAAAAGGACACCAAAACGATTGGAAACCCAATGTTTACGGACAGGTTAAGTCTTGGATAGACAATGGCTTGCAAGCGCGTGCTGTAACCAGAGATCTCGACTGGGGAATCCCTGTGCCCGTTCCGGGAGCTGAAGGTAAGGTGCTGTATGTCTGGTTTGATGCTCCAATTGGGTACATCTCATCGACCAAGGAATGGGCAGAAGCCAAAGGTATTGATTGGGAACCCTACTGGAAAGACAAGGAAACTAAATTGGTCCATTTTATTGGTAAGGACAACATTGTTTTTCACTGCATTATCTTCCCGGTGATGCTTCACGCCACAGGAGGATACATTCTTCCCGAAAACGTGCCAGCAAATGAGTTTTTAAATTTGGAGGGGCAAAAAATATCAACCTCTAAAAATTGGGCTGTTTGGTTGCACGAATATCTAGAAGAATTTCCAGATCAACAAGATGTATTGCGCTATGTTTTGACGGCGAATGCTCCTGAAACAAAAGACAATGATTTTACTTGGGAGGAATTTCAAGCGAGAAACAACAATGAGCTAGTAGCGATTTACGGTAACTTCATCAACCGAGTGGTTGTTTTAACGCACAAGTACTATCAAGGTAGTGTCCCTATACCAAGTTCTTTACATCAAGAAGATGAAGAGGTACGCTCCCAAATGGCAGAATTTCCTGATAAAATAGGTCATTCTATTACACAATACCGATTTAGAGAAGCCAGTCAAATTCTGATGCAGCTGGCACGACTCGGCAACAAGTACCTCGCTGATGCAGAACCTTGGAAACAGATCAAAACAGATCCAGATCGAGTAGCTGCTATTCTGCATACAGCATTACAAATAGCCGCTGGACTTGCGGTTCTTAGTGAACCTTTTTTACCCTTCACCTCTAAAAAATTGGCTCAAATGATTAATCTAGAGCCTTTGCAATTAACATGGGAAACAATCCGTCAAAAGAAGGAATTGATTCCCTCAGAGCATACACTTAATGAAGCCCAACTTCTCTTTCAAAAAATTGAAGATGCACAAATGGATCAGCAAAGAGAAAAATTAAAAATAAACGATCCCGAATCCTCTAGACAAACATCTACTATACCTCCCATAAAACCTACTACTACCTATGATAACTTCGCCTCTTTAGAACTTAAAGTAGCTGAAATTACAGCTGCTAAAAAAATCAAAAAAACGAAGAAATTGATGGAAATAGACCTTCAAGTGGGTGACGAATTTAGAACGGTAGTTTCTGGAATTGCACAAGACTTTGAAGCATCTGAACTTATAGGTAAAAAAGTAACTCTGTTGAGTAATCTCAGTCCTAGAACACTAAAAGGTATTGAAAGTAAAGGTATGATACTACTGGGTGAAAACACAGAAGGAGGTTTTGTATTTATCCAGCCTGAGGACAACACTGTTGCTTCAGGTTCATCGATTCAATAAATTTTGAATTTACCTATTGCTTTTGATCCCTCCTATCGTCTTCCTTTGGATAAGGACCATCGTTTTCCAATGGAAAAATACGAACTCCTCCCTCAACAACTTCTTTTGGAAGGCAGCTGTACCCAAGCTGACTTTTTTATACCCAAACCCGCAACAAAAGAAGAAGTACTTCAGGTGCACCAGTCTCAATATGTAGCGCGTTTATTGAAGTTGGATTTATCAAAAAGTGAAGTGCGCAGCATCGGTTTTCCCTTAAGTAGTGATTTAGTCAAAAGGGAGTTTTTAATAGCAGGAGGCACCTTAATGGGGGCACAAAAAGCACTTAAAACGGGTATTGCGATGAATATTGCTGGAGGAACCCATCACGCCTTCCCAGACCGTGGAGAAGCTTTTTGTTTACTAAATGATCAGGCCATTGCAGCTCAATATCTTTTGGATAAAGGTTTTGCGAAAAAAATATTGATTTTGGATCTCGACGTTCATCAGGGAAACGGAACAGCAGCAATCTTTAAAAACCAACCTTTGGTTTTTACCTGTTCTGTACACGGAGCAAAAAATTATCCATTTAGAAAGGAGAATAGTGATTTAGATCTTGCTCTGGAAGATCATTGTGATGATCGTACATATCTAAAAATGCTAAACGAATTACTTCCAAAACTCTACAAAATCGTCCAACCGGACTTTGTCTTTTACCTCTCTGGAGTAGATGTTTTAGCTTCGGATAAATTAGGTCGATTGGGTATGAGCCTGGAGGGGTGTAAACAGCGGGATAAAGAGGTCCTTTCTTTTTGGAAGAAGAAACAAATCCCAGTACAATGTAGTATGGGTGGGGGTTATTCAAAAGAAATAAAATACATAATAGAAGCCCACGCCAATACCTTTAGAGTAGCTAAAGAACTGTTTACCTAGCGTTCCAGGTTTGACTTTTCATGTTGATTGCTGCCACAACGATATCTTTTCGACTCACTTGTCCTACCAAACGCCCATTTTCAAGAACGGGATATCGTCTTCTACTAGATTTAGAAAACTGAGCTGCTGCATCAAAAACACTGGTAGTGGCATCAATTGTATCAACTTGTTTTGTCATAAAGTGTCCTACAGACTTATCTAAAATAGGCATATTGAAGTAGCGACTATCAGAAATTTCTTTCATACAGTCTGCTTCGGATATCACTCCAATTAAATTTCCTAATTCATCTACTACAGGTCCTCCAGAAATTCGATATTTTACAAAGGCTTTCATCACTTCATGGATGGTCTGTTCTGATCGAAACAGCACCAACTGAGTGGTCATTATATCAGCGACTGTTAACTTACTTGGAGTGACTCTTTTTTTCTGAGCCCGCTCTCCTTGAAAACTTTTTACGGGCATAACTTTTTCGTTTAATGTTAATTCTAATATAGTTTTTTTTGATTAAAATGAGAAATTCAGGATAAAAATTAAGGAATTCTATAAAAATATATCAGTATCATTGTCAAAAATTCATTTATGCATGCCGTAGGTCTTTTAGGGTGTGGTTGGCTTGGGGTTCCACTTGCCCATCATTTGATAGAATCTGGATACCGTGTTCGCGGCTCAAGGACTACAACCCAGGGTGTTTCGATGCTAGAAAAGGAAGGGATTTCTGGTTTTAAAGTAGTGCTTGAAGAAAACACATCATATGGGGTTGCTCCCTTTTTAGAGGAGTTAGACTGCTTAGTGATTGGTATCTCTCCAGGCAGAAATTCCCGAAAACAAGGAGCTCTTTTACAAAAAGTTAGTCAACTACTATCATGGACTCAATCCAGCAAAATACAACGCCTTATATTTCTTAGTAGTACTTCAGTCTATGGTCCAAAAGGCAAAACATTTGATGAAGAAAGTGTTCCTGAGCCTGAAACGGATACCGCTAAAACCCTTTTCGCCTGTGAAAATTTAATTGCATCACAGTACATTCCTTCTGTAGTGGTTCGCTTGGGAGGTCTTGTAGGTGCAGATCGAAATCCAATTAATTCTTTACACGGAAAAACAATTGGTAATCCAAGTGGAAAAATAAATTTTGTACATCAAAAAGATGCTGTCGAGGGAATCAGTAGTCTGATTGCTGCTCCAAAAGTTAAAGGAGTGTTTAATCTGGTTTCCCCGCACCATCCAGAAAGAGCAACCTACTTCCGCTTCCAAGCCCAAATTCATGGTCTGGCTGTTCCAAAATTTACTCAAGAAGAGGCGATAAACCGTATTATCTTGGGATCAAAAATCACTCAACATACTTCGTTCTCCTACAGTGTAAATAACTTGTTGATATAAACTTTTTTCTCACTTTTTACTGACTGCTTTTTTAAGTATCTTTTTTTTAAATAAAATCAAGATGAGTAAACGCAACCGTCATATCGCTCTAATGGAGAAACTTCTGATTCACCTTAAGAATACAAAACTCGGGTATTTAAAGGCGGCAGATAATGCCAACGTTTCTGTTGACAAGCGTTTTTTTCATCAACAAGCGGTTTTTAGGAATCGGTTTTTCCAAGAAATTTTAGCAGAGCTTCAACTGCTTGGAATGCAATACGACGATCTGGTCATTAGTAAATTTAAATTTGATCAGCTTTTAATATCATCAATTGAGACCTTAAAAGCTACTGCTGTGGAAAAGTGCTTGGAGGCAGATCATATTCTTTTAAAGATTTATCATTCATTATTTGAGGAAGGCTATGAAAACGAAAAATTTCTACATCACATTTCCAGCTTAGAAGTTGCGCTTGAACAAACTCAAGCACTGGCAAAAGACTACAGTAATAAAAAGGTTTTAAATTCTTAATACTAGTATTTAGCTGTCTTGCTTTCTACTGTCGTTGCTTCTTCTTTCAAAACGGTCATTCGTTTTAGTAAAGCATTGTAATGACTATAAAGCACTTCTAAAGAAGGAACTAACGAATCTTCTTTGTAATGCCTTGTGAAGTAACGTGATTTTTGAACTTGCATTTGCACAACTTTAAGTCGACTTCTAACTTGAGGTGTTTCAAATCCACCAGGCAAGGACTTTGAAATCAAATTTTTTAATCGAGAGGACAATCCAATAATATTGACCTCAACATCTCTCAAGTCAAGTGATTTTAATCGCTCCATTGATTCGTAAAGTTTTCTAAAATCTTCCCATTCTTCTAGCCCGTAGTCTTTGAGCAGTTCTTCTGGGTAGGCAATTAATGGCAGTTCTGCAGCCAAAGGATTTGCCTTTTCTTTTTGAATTTGTTGTTTAGTTGATGTCGTTGTTACTGTTGAAGAACCAGAATTACAAAAGGTAAAAATCAAAAGACTACACACTAAAAAATAATAATTTGACATAGGGTTTGGATTAGATTCCCAAGGAATTGATTTTTAACAAAAGTATGGTGAAAAACAGAAACTGAAGAATAAATAAATGAAAGGGGAAAGGTCCTTTCATTTTGGGAGTGTACTTGTGAAAAATAAACTGTAATGGAAGGGCCACCACTGCCCAACCAAAATAATTGTGAAAGGATGCAATTCCAGATTCAAAAGTCCAAAAATCCAAAACAGGGGCAACAGGCTCAATTACCAAATCCAAAAAAAGCATTAAAAAAACACCCAATAATGTTTTTGCCCATAAGGTATTTACAAAAAACGCAGCAATAAATCCAGTGATAAAAACCAAAATACACCAATTGATTCCAATTAAGATAGGTACCTCAAGAAATTTGATTCCGAGTGCCTTACCGTAAGTATACTCTCCAAAAAGAAAACCGTAGTGTACCCCTATAATTTCTGCTAACATACCTGTAGAAAAACAAAGTAAAACAAGGGTAAATGTTTTTCTACTCCATGTTGTATTGACCATTAAGAGGCTAAAACTCAAAAGTAAATTAAGAGGAGTTGCTTTAATAAACCAAGAAGCATCACTGTAAATGATTCCTACTAAACCAGACACATGAAAAAGCCAAATCAACACGATAGAAAACTTTTGTCTGCTAAAAAGAAGTCTTGAGTTCATTTTGACAGGCTTGGGATTTGGTCTGACACAATTTTAGCAGAGAGCAAACACAATGGAATTCCGCCACCGGGATGGACACTCCCTCCGCAAAAATACAGGTTTTTAATTCGGTTAGAAAAATTTGGATGACGTAAAAAAGCCGCAAATGCGTTATTACTAGAAGCTCCATACAATGCACCCATATAGGATTGTGTTTTGGACTCAATAAGAGGGGGTGTTAGAACTTCTTCACACGCGATTAAATTTTCTAAATCTACCTCTAGTTGGCTTGACAGTCTGTTAATAACTATCCTTCTCAATCGAGAAACAATTTGTTCCCAATTCTGTCCGTGATGCGCAGGTGTGTTTATCATGACAAACCAATTTTCAGAACCATCAGGTGCATCATTAGGAACGTCTTTTGAAGTAATATTTATGTAGATGGTCGGTTCATCTGAAACGTTGTGTTCTTTAAAAATGGCATTAAATTCGTTCTGGTAGTCTTTTGAAAAAAAAATATTGTGCAGGTCTAATTGTTTAAATGATTTTGCAATTCCCCAATAAAAAATGACAGCAGAACTAGAACGCTCCTGTTTAAGCCGTTTTAAAGGTGGTCGTGATTTAGGAAGAAGTTTCTTGTAGGTGTGAAAAACATCCATATTAGAAATCACAAGGTCTGCATCTAAAACAGTAGTATTTACACTAACACCAGACACTCCTTTACTATTTGTCACAATTTCCTCTACCTCAGTATCAAAAGTAAAGGTGACCCCAAGTCGTTTTGCCAATGCATACAACGCTTCTGTGATAGACACCATGCCTTTTTTGGGAATAAAGGTTCCATAAGCACTTTCCAAATGCTGAATGAGTGTCATCATACCAGAAGTTTGATACGGATCTGAACCGTTATAAGTAGCATAACGATCAAAAAGTTGAACTAAATAAGGGGATTTAAAAGCGTCAACATTGGCTTGGTGGAGGGTTTTTTGGAGCTGGAATGTATTGAGTCGAAATAAGGCTTTCACAGTATCCCAAGACAAAAAAGTTTTCATTTTATGAAGCGATTGTTCTAAAAATAAACCTGCGGTCAGTTGGTATTTTTGTTTTGCTCTATCCAAATACTTGGTTACATTTTCTATTGGTTCTTTAAATTGAAGTTCAATTTCATCCAAAAACTTATTTCGATCGGAATACGCTTTAAAAGTTGTTCCGTCTTCCCAAAAATAATTGCAAGCAATCTCTTTCTTTGAATACTGGAAATGATCTTCAAAATTTTCGCCTGCAAGTTCAAAGAGTTCCGTGACAAAATGCGGCATCGTAAAAAGAGAAGGGCCTGCGTCAAATCGATACCCTTTAAGCGTAAAGGCGGAGAGTTTTCCACCCGGATAAGCATTTTTTTCAAAAACCTGAACCCGGTATCCCTTCAGTGCTAAACGGATACTTACTGCCAAACCACCTATACCAGATCCTATCACAATTACCTTAGTCATTTTCTAGATCTTTAGTCCTGTCTGAAAGTAATTGAAATCTCGAAAAAAGATCTTCTTTATACCATTGTTTTTTTCGGGTCTTTTTTACTATTTCCGCATGAGCCTTTGTCTTGTAAGCAAATTCAGTAACGGCATCAAAATTATCCCAAATACTCACAGTTGCTTGTTGAATAAATGGCCATTCCCCTATACCTTTATAATAGTGCACTCCTTGAGCATTTTCTATCGCTTTACTGGCCTCAGGTACAGACCTCCAAAAAGAAATTAATCGGCTCCACCTCAATGTCGCTCGGGTTATGACCACTGCTGGTAAGGTAGAATCACACAATTCTGGTCGTTCGGTATTTTTAAATGGATTGATACCACTCCAAAGACCGTGACTTTTAATCGGTTTAAGAAGTAATTCCCTTTCTGAAGCTGCCTTTGTCTTGAAATTTGAAAATAAAGGATGATTGTTAATGCAATTAGTGTAGTCATCTGGGTCTTTCCAAACACCCAAAAAAGCATACGTCGAAAAATCTGGGCGCAAACTAAAGCCCGATCCTCCTCCTGTTCCTAAAAACTTAAAAAATTCAAGTCCTTTGACATTTTGCATTTTTTTTGGCCCAGTCCCCATTTGTTGAAAGGCCCAAAACTTATTTTTTTTAAAGGTAAATAAAGATAGTGATGTAAAAGAATACATTAAACAAAAGTCAATTATAACTCGTATCTAAGGTAATTGTTTTTTAAGGAGGAAAAAAGAAAAACGTCTCTGTTTAGGATTTTAGAATTTGACTAATGGAAGTAATCACCAGAGACGTTTTGAAACCAAATTGAATTTAAACTTGTTTAAAGATATGCTCTTTTTATTATACAAACTAATTTTTGTTTAATTATTTTTATTTTTTGTGAAACGCATGTTTATACTTTTAGATTAACTTCTTGGTTTTTAGGCTTATAGATTTCCACTAATTTTTTTAATACTAATTGATTTGGTTCAAAAATCAATTCATTTTTTTTATAAAACTTTAAAGAAAAAAAATTAAATCTAAAGTACGCTCAATTAAATGTTCTTATGTGCGCGTTTTTTTAACCCTGCAGTGTGAAAGAAATTTTTAACTTTATACTTAAAGAAATTCAATAGCCTTTTCAATGAAGTCTTCGCTGCTCCCTTACTTTTTATTCTTTTTCACACTTCATTGTTTTGCTCAAAAGGAAGGTTTCGACCTAGAGGATAAAAGGGTCTTGGTTGTTTATGGAGGCTGGGAGGGACATCAACCTAAATATTTTGGGGAAAAAATTGCAAAATGGCTTAAAGACCAAAAAGCAAAAGTTTTAGTATCAGACAGTACCTCTGTGTATTCAGATCCAAAAATAATGGGAGATCTGGATTTAATCATTCAACATATTACTATGAGTGAATTGACTCAAGATCAATCAAAAGGGTTACTCCAAGCGATTGCTAGTGGTGTAGGCTTGGCTGGGTGTCATGGTGGCTTAGGAGATTCCTTCAGAAACAATACTGAATACCAATATATGGTTGGTGGTCAATTTGTAAAGCATCCGGGTGGTCAAGTTACCTACACTGTAAACTTTAAGAACAATGAAGATCCTATAGTCAAAGGCTTGAACGATTTTAGTTTGCACTCTGAACAATATTATATGCACATAGATCCTGCCATAGAGGTATTGGCAACAACACGCTTTTCAGGAACAAATGACTATTGGATTGAAGGAAGTGAAATTCCGGTAGTTTGGAAAAAAATGTATGGAAAAGGTAAGGTCTTTTATTCCTCTATCGGACACTCAAAAGACACTTTTGAAATCCCTGAATTTTGGAGCGTTTTGACCAGAGGTTTAAATTGGGCAGCAAATTAAAAACAATTTATTGCTTTCCTATAAAATCTTAAAATAAAGCTTGTTTTTGTGGTATCTTTGTGGTGCTATGAAAAGTAAAATAACAATCATAGGCTCAGGCTTTTCTTCTTTGTCTGCGGCAGCTTACCTGGCTCAGAAAAAATTTGAAGTTCATGTTTTTGAAAAAAACAATACGCTAGGCGGTAGAGCACGACAGCTTAAAAAAGAGGGCTTCACCTTTGATATGGGGCCTTCATGGTACTGGATGCCTGATGTTTTCGAATCGTTTTTCAACGATTTCGGTAAAACTACAGCAGACTTTTACCGATTGGAGCGTCTTAATCCAGGATATCAAGTTGTATTTGGAGAAAATGACAGTATTTCTATCGGTGATTCCTTAGAAAAAATATACCAAGTTTTTGAAAAAGAAGAAAAAGGAAGCAGTATAAAACTGAGGCGATTTATTGCTAGTGCAAATGAAAATTATGACATCGCAATTAAAGACCTCGTCTATAGACCGGGTATTTCACCTCTAGAGCTTGTTACACCGGTAACGTTAAAAAAAATATCGTATTTCATAAGCAACATCAAAAAAGACGTATATAAAGATTTTAAAAGTCCAAGGCTGCGTCAAATTCTTCAGTTCCCTGTTCTCTTTCTTGGGGCAAAACCTTCAAATACTCCATCCTTTTATAATTTCATGAATTTCGCAGATTTCGGATTGGGAACCTGGCACCCTGAAAAAGGAATGTACAGCATTGTTAAAGCCATGGTGGCTCTTGCTGAATCTCTTGGGGTTCATTTCCATACGGACTCCAGGGTTGAGAAAATTCTTGTAAATGAATCTGGAAAAGCAAATGGTATCCAGGTGAACGGAGAAAAGATCTCTTCAGATATTATTCTCTCTGGTGCTGATTATCACCATTCAGAATCTTTACTGGATTCAAAATACAAAGTCTACAGTGATTCGTATTGGGAAAAAAAAGTATTTGCTCCTTCTTCCTTACTCTTCTACATTGGGTTGAATAAAAAGATTCAAAATGTTGCACATCACACCTTGTTTTTTGATGTAGATTTTGACGAACACGCCAGGGTGATTTACGACCATCCTGAGTGGCCCAAAAATCCATTATTTTATGCCAACTTTCCATCACTCTCTGATCCATCTATGGCTCCTAAAGGAAAGGAAGCATGCTTTATATTAATTCCTATAGCACCCGGAATAGAAGATACCTCCAAATTGAGAGAAAAATACTTGAACATCGTACTGGATCGCTTAGAAAAATTAACACAACAAAGTGTAAAAAATGAAATACTTTTTTGTGAGTCTTTTTGTGTAAAGGATTTTATAAAAGATTACAACTCTTATAAAGGTAATGCCTACGGTCTTGCTAACACTCTTTTACAAACTGCATTTTTAAGGCCAAAATTAATTAGTAAAAAAGTCAAAGACCTTTATTTTACTGGTCAACTTACAGTCCCAGGGCCTGGCGTCCCTCCGGCATTAATTTCAGGTAAATTGGTCGCGGATTTGATTGAAAAAGCCAATCCTTTAGATTAATCCTAAATCTATCCACCCATTTGTTTCAAATGATTTTTTCTCTGATGGGAATAGAAGGATTATAAAGTTCTTTCAATAATTTGAAAAGCACTTCTTCATAAAATTTCAATGTGCTATCGTTCAGTTCCAAAAGATACTTTGTTCTAGGATGCTCTTTTAAAGAAACTGCTAAAAACTCTGTATTGAAGTTTTTTAATGGTATTACACCTCCAACAATAGATTCTGTTTTATACTCATCTTTTAGAAGATATGCATACAATAAAATTTGAAAAACAGCACTCTTTTTAGGCTGTGTGATCAATTCTTCCCAATTTGTAAATGCAATGTCTTCTGCGCTAAGGGTTCCTGTTTTGTAATCTACGTATCTCAATTTTCCATTGTATCGATCGATACGATCAACAGTTCCTCTAAAATTAACATTCTTCTTCAAAGCTGTTACTGAAACAGTCTTTCTAAACTTGTATTCTAAAGCTAGAATTTCAATTTGGTTGCCTTGCTCCAACTGCTTTATTTCTTGAAGTAAAAATTGTTTCAGTACAGCTTCCATAATTTGATAGAGTAGAGCATTTTTTCCAGTAATTTCTTTCTGATTAGTGTTATTTGAAACAAAACAATCTTTGAGCATTTTAGGAAGCTGTTTAAGCATTTTTTTTACATCACTAACGTCTAACCTCTTTGAAAGATAGGGTTGGTATAATTTTTCAAGTACTTCATGCATAATAGTACCTTTATCCCTAGGGTTCAATTCTGAATTATTGTCTGAATTTTTTTTAATCTTTAACATACGTTCTTCATAAAAAGCCAGCGGATTTCGGATGTATAGACTAAGGGATGAAGGTGAAAACCCTTCTTGACCCACCTGGTCGATGCTATTAAGAATCTGTTCTGTTTTGGGGATTTGCTTCTCTTTTTCTTCAAGCTTGGGAACAGGAAGATCTGTTTTTTTAAAAATTAACTTGTGTTTTGCTTGTTTAAAGTATTCTAGCTGGAGTAAAAAACGACTTCGTTCTCCAGAAAACAAACCCTGTGCAGAAGCATTATAAGTTAGACATATCTTTTTGGCTCTTTGTAGCAGTCTAAAAAAATGATACGCGTAAATATGGTCTTGTTCAATGAAGGTATTCAAACCAAATTTTTTTCTCACATCAAATGGAATCCATGAAAACGGTGTCTTCCCATTGGGCAATATCCCTTCATTAACACTTGTAATAATGACATTGTCGAAATCTAATAATCGTGTTTCTAAAACTCCCATTATTTGAATGCCCTCCAAAGGATCACCTGTAAAATCAAAACTTTCATTTTGTAATACGGTTTCAAAAATCGTCTTTAACTCATTTAAACTACTCATAAAGGGCGCTTTTCTGTGTCGCTTGAGAAGAGATTCGAAAATTTGATTGAATCGTTCACATACGGCTGCATCATAAAACTCCTTTTCACCTAAATAGCTTCTCTGCAGTTGAAGTGCAAGTGCTCCGAGCCGTTCTATAAAAGCTTCAACAGAGTCAAATGGTTTAAAAAGTAAGGTGCTTTCAGCTCCCTGTTGACACAACTTCTCACTTTTTAGAAACGTATGTTGTCTAAGTGAGGGCATCTCGAAAGTTGGAATTGAATGTTTCAATACAAGTTGACAAGGAACTGTATTAACCAACTCATAAATTCTTTTAGAGGAAAAACCTCGCTCTTCATAATTTTGATGTAATTCAAAAAACATTCGAAAAAAAGCTTGCAATAGGGTTCCTTTTAAGGGGTACCCCATTGTTAGATTCCAAGGGAACTCCTGTTGAGGGAGTACTGAAACTAAAGGCTGAACCAAACTCTCGTCAGCAAGAACGATCACGGTTTTTTCTTTTGGGTTAGCATTGTAAAGGGAGGATGCAATTTGAATGGCTGTTTTTGCCTGTATGCTATTACCCGCAGCACTAATTATTTCTATTTGTTTTGGTTGAGAAAATACTCGCTCAAATTGTGGCTTTGTCTCTTTGTTTAATACCTTCCAATTTTTGTAATAACTCCTTATAAAATGACCCGCAGTATGATAAGGATCTTCATAAAAACTGTGGTCTAAATCCCATATGACCTCTCCTTTGCCTTCAGCAATCAACTCCTGTACAAGAGTAGCTTCTGCTTTTGTTAGTGCATTGAAGCCTACAAAAAAATGATGGGGAAGTTCTTGCTGCATATAAAAAGTCAAGTTTTTTACCGCTTCTCTCATTTGTAGTCCATGGTAACCACTTTGCTTAGAAACCAACGACTTATAGAGCTGTTTATAATAAGAAAAAACTTTCTTTTGAAATTTAAAATGACGGGAGCTCAACCTCCCTTTTTCTTTCGTTCCCCAATGTTCCAAACTACCTATTGCATTCAAATAATCGAAGAGTTCTTGTGCTTTAACCAATTGAGTATCTACTTCGTTAAATTCACTTAGAAGTGTTGGTGCCCAACCCAAGAATTGGTCAAAAGAATCCCATTCATTTTTTGGAGTTTCACTTCGATATACTTGGTAAAAGGTGTAGAGTAAATCAATCTGGGAGAGAGAATTTATTCCAGAGAGCACTTTAATAAACTCTGAAATACTGATGATCTCTGGCGCAATTAAAGGTCGGTCAATGGCCTTTTTAAAAGATTCCTTTAAATTATGAATAGCCCGGACACTGGGTACAATAATCTTGACCTGATCCATCTTGTGCGAGGAAGCAACAATTTTTTCGGCAACACCGTCTAAAAAAGTTTGCATCCCTAAAAGTAAAAAATCAGGTCAAGCAAAAGGGATATATTTTATTTAAATCAAATATTTATCGTTGTACTACAAATGTGACTCTTCTGTTTTTCTGTCTTCCTTCTTTCGTTGTGTTTTCTCCTACTGGACGTGTTTCTCCATATCCTTTGCTCGAAATAGGGGGAAAAATAGGTTTAGGCTGGTTATTGAATTGGAGTCGTTATAAAACATTTAAACATAAGAATAATTTAAAAATCAATTCATTTTTACTACTTGAATTTCGGGGTTTAAGTAAACGAGGTATTGATTTACAGAATGGTAGCCCATGGACTTAATGGCTTCAGCATAGGTAAGTAACTGTTTTTTGTCTTGTGCTTTGGGTTTGCCTGTTTTATAATCCAAAATACTCACTGTTCCAGAATTTGAAAAATTAATTCGATCGGGACGAAGTGTAGGTCCTTTGGGAACTAATAAATCCTGTTCGCATAAAACACGATCTTCTCCATTAAAAAAAGGGTTTAATTGAGGGTGATTAACCACGTTCCAAAGTTTTTCTTCTAAAATTTCTTTTTCCTTTTCAGTCAACACCTCTTCTTTAATCGCGGTTTCAATAACTTCAGAGACCTGTTCCGACCGGATCACTTTTGCTAAAAGTTCGTGAGTCAAACTCCCCTGTATTTGGGCTTGGGAAGGGCTAGTAGACTTTTGTATTACAGGGACCAACCTCTTCTTCCAAAAAGTAGTAACAGCTAGTGTAGGAACAATGTTTTCAGCTGTTTCCAGCACTTTTTCTTTTATTTTTTTTTGGTTTGTAGACAGATTTCCCTTCTCATAAGGGTTTTCTACTGTTAATTTGTGGTTCAATGCCTGTACATAAGAACTAAAAAATTGCGCGTAAGAATCTAAGCCAACTTCTGCCTCTTGCGTGATAATGTGTAAAACCTCCGAGGCCCTGGTAAGTGCTACATACAGTACATTAAAAGCATCTAACTGGTGTTCAAAACGATTGGACTCATACAACGCTTCTCCCAAAGATCCAAAGTGTTTGAGTTCCTTAGAAAAATTAAACCATCCCCACTTGAGCTTTTTTAAGGGTTCTTCTTCAAACGGATACCAAATTTTATATGCTTTAGTAGGTTGTACTGGGGTGTCCATAAAAGGCAGTATGACAGCTTTAAACTCCAAGCCTTTGGCTTGATGAATGGTCATGAGTTTGATTGCTTCTGAAGCTTCTGGTGTCGCAATACAAAGCTTTTCTTTTTGTTGTTCCCAATGCTTTAAATAGGAAACAATGGAGGTGTTGGATGTTTTTGTGTACTCAAGTACGTCCTCCATAAATGATTGAACATAGGCCTCATTACTATCTAAAAAATAAAGACTCATAACCAGATAATCCACAGCTTCTGAAACTGGCATTGACTGGAGTTTTTTAAATTCTATTTTAAAATCAAAAACTTTTTCTAACTGTCTTAAAAAAAACGTTGATTTTGTATTTAGATAGGCTTTTGCAAAGCTGTGATACCCACTAAACTCTCTTTTTTGTATTTCCCATAGTCCGTCTAAAAGGTTTTTATGAAGCTCCCCATTATCTGGGCTCACTGAAAGGGTTAAAAAAGCAATCATGACTTGTACTTTTTTGGATTGTGAAACTTGAAGGGATTCCGAGGAGATCACTTCATAGTCTTTGGAAATAAGTGCTGATCCAATGGCTTCTGCTTGTTCTTTTTTTCGAACGAGGATGGCGAGTTCACTTGCTTTATAACCCGCAGCTATTAATTTTTCAACTGCAACAAGAGTTTTTGAAACATAGCGTGGTGAAGTCTCTTCCTTTGTCCCTTTGGGAATTGCCTCCAAACAAATATAACCCCCTTCTTTGTATGGTTTTTGTTGGCTTCCTTTTCCATAAATGTTTTTGTACACCTCACTTTTAAACTGACGAGATAAAAAAGAAAAAAAATCATTATTGAAGGATACAATTTCTCCACCTGAACGGTAGTTCGTTGCTAAAAAAGACATTTGAGCCTCGACTTGAAAGGGATTTTTTGATTGATTTGTTAATTGGATGAATTGATTCATATCTCCTCCTCTCCAACCGTAAATAGCCTGCTTTGGATCTCCAACAAGAAGAAGCGAACCTTTTCCTCTTTCAAGGGATTCACTTTCCAAAGTGTTTGCTATCAGGGGAATGAGATTGTTCCATTGTACTTTTGAAGTGTCCTGAAATTCATCCAGAAAATAGTGCTGGTAACGCGTTCCTAAACGCTCATAAATATAGGGTGCCGGTTCGTCTTGAACCAACTCACCTATTTTTTTATTGAATTCTCCAAGTAAACGAATGTCTTTTTCTTTTTGGAGTTGCTCCAAACGTTGCTCTAAAAGCTGCAAAAGCATTCTTGGCACCCAAGCCTTTCGTGTTCGCTCCATGACTTGATACGCTCCGATCTGTTTTTTTATTTGGTGAAAATAAGATTGGAGTTGATGTTGGATACGATCAATATGCTTCTTTTTATCCTCTGAAAGGCTTTTATTGTACAAGGGTTTTTCTCCGTTTAAGGCAGCCTCTAGTTGATTCTCATAAAGATTTTCAAAAGTACCCTGCTGCACCTTATTAAAATGTTTGTGTACAAGTTGTGATTTAAAATCCTCTGCTTCCAACCCTTGATCTGATAAAAATTGTAACGCATTTTTGGCGCTCTGAATTACCTCTTTTTGAGTTTTATTTCTTTCTAGAATCAACAACTTTTTGTCCTCTTGAAATGCTTCGAAATCTTTGTGATTGATATCGCTTATCTGTTTCCGGTCGTTTTCGTTTATTAATAGGGCAGCAAATTCGTCTAAATCCTGTTGCACATCCCAATCTTTTCCTATTCTTACTTTCTCCAAACTAAAAGCCAATAGAGTTTTAGAGACTACAGGATCTACCCCCACTTCTTCAATTATAGAACCTACCGTTTCTTCCAAAAGCGTTTTAGAGTCTATAGCAACTTCAAAATTTGACGACCATTGAAATTCTCTCGCAAAAGTTCGAATCAGGCGATGGGTAAATTTGTCTAAGGTAATTACATCAAAACTGCCGTATTCCATAAGAATCATACGCAGTCTTTGATCAGCTCTAAAGGCCAACTCTTTCTTTGTTATCTTTAATTCCTCATTTAGGTTTTTTACCATGTCTGAAGGGGCTTTATGTCGTGCTATAGACAATAAGGCAATAACGATGCGTTCTTTCATCTCATTGACAGCTTTGTTGGTAAAAGTCAACGCCAGTACATTTCGAAAAGCTCTAGGATTGTGATCAGCCAGAATTTTTTTGAGATACGCTAAAACAAGGGTGTAAGTTTTACCTGATCCAGCAGAAGCATTGATGATATGAAAATCTGTTTGTGGCAAAGTGTTAAAATCGACTACTAAATGTAAGGCTTTTGGAAACTTAGTAGAGGATTGCCAAAAGAAATTTTAATTTTGCCTAAACTTAAAATAAAAACTATGGCTTTTGAATTACCTTCTTTAAACTATGCTTACGATGCATTAGAACCCCATATCGATGCACGTACCATGGAAATACACCACAGCAAACACCACAATGGATATACTACTAACTTAAACAATGCCATTGCTAATACTCCACTGACTAACCTGTCTATAGAAGAAATTTTAAAAGGATTGGATATGGAAAACAAAGCGGTACGCAATAATGGCGGCGGGTTCTACAACCACCGTTTGTTTTGGAACATCATGTCTCCAAAGGGTGGAGGTATACCTAGTGGAGCTTTAGGCGGATCAATAGCAACTGCTTTTGGATCTTTTGAAGAGTTTAAGACTGCCTTTGCCAAAGCTGCTGCTACCCAATTTGGTTCAGGTTGGGCTTGGCTATGTGTTCATAAGGACGGCAGTGTAGATGTTTGTGCTACTGCCAATCAAGACAACCCACTAATGCCTGGCATAGGTTGTGGTGGCACACCAATTCTCGGTATTGATGTTTGGGAACATGCCTATTATCTTAACTACCAAAACAGACGTCCCGATTATATTGAAGCTTTCTTTAATGTAATTGACTGGAATAAGGTAGAAGAATTGTACGCTCATGGTGTATAAGATTTTTTATAAGCAATAAAAAAGGGGCTCATGAGCCCCTTTTTTGGTGTTAAATCTTAATAGGCTCTTTTATTGTTTTTCTCTACATAGTTGATAAAAGCTTGATTTACGACTCTACAGCCCCCGGGGGTTGGATAATCCCCTGTGAAATACCAATCTCCTAAATTCTTTGGGCAAGCATTATGAAGCCCTTCAACTGTTTGGAAAATCACTTCCACTTCTGCTTTAATTGTTTCCAGTTTTAAGATTTGGGCAATTTTTTGTGAAATTTCTTCGTCTGTAAAAGAATCGTAAATAGCTTTCACAAAATTGGGTGGAGCTTCTACACCTTCTTTGACACTTTTCAAACAGTTTTGATAGACTTCTTGAATGATTTTTTCTTTACTCCCTCGGTCCTCATGAAGTGCCAGTACTGCTCTAAATGCAATGAATTCCTCTATTTTTGCCATGTCAATTCCATAACAGTCCGGATAGCGTATTTGAGGCGCACTTGACACAACAATTATTTTTTTAGGTCCCAACCGATCAAGCATTTGTAAAATGCTTTTTTGAAGTGTTGTCCCTCGAACAATGCTGTCGTCGATAATGACCAAATGATCTTCAGGGCGAACGACACCATAGGTAATGTCGTACACATGAGCCACTAAATCGTCTCGATCACTGTCTTCGGTGATAAACGTTCTCAGCTTAGCATCTTTGATTGCAATTTTTTCAATTCTTGGTTTTAGGTTCAACATCTTGGTGATTGCTGTCAAATCGGGGGTCTTGGATTTGGTCAGTTCCTTCTTTAAAAGCTCGCGAACATAGTCTTGTACTGCTCCAATCATACCGTAAAAGGAGGTTTCCGCTGTATTGGGAATGAATGAAAAAACCGTATTTTCTAAATCTCCTTTTATAGATTTGAGAACCAAAGGAAAAAGTGCTTTTCCTAAGTTTTTACGCTCTTGGTAGATTTCCGAGTCTCCTCCTCTCGAAAAGTAGATGCGTTCAAAAGAGCATGCCTTTTTTTCTTTGGGTTCTAAGATTTTTTTGATCTCAGTTACTCCAGTTCGTTTGGTAATTAACGCATGACCGGGCTCGAGTTCCTTAATTTTTTCATAGGGAATATTAAAAACGGTTTGGATGGCTGGTCGTTCAGAAGCGACAACGATTAATTCCTCATCTGAATAGTAATACACTGGTCTAATACCAACAGGATCACGTAATACAAAGGAATCACCATGACCCAAAAGTCCTGCCATAGCATAACCTCCGTCCCAATTTTTTGATGCTTTTCTGAGGATTTTTGAAATTTTGAGTCGTTCCGCAATAAGAGGGGAGGCCTCTGCTTTAGTCACTCCTTCACGTTTTAGATTTTTATATATTTTGGCTACAGCATCGTCAAGAAAATGACCAATTTTTTCCATAACTGTGACTGTATCGGCTCGCTCTTTAGGGTGCTGACCTAGTTCAACCAAATTGTCAAAAAGTTGATTAACATTTGTCAAGTTAAAGTTCCCTGCTACAATCAAATTACGATGCATCCAGTTATTTTGTCTCAAAAACGGATGGACATTTTCTATGCTGTTTTTTCCGAAAGTTCCGTAACGAACATGTCCCAACATAAGTTCACCCACATAGGGAACTTCTTGTTTGAGTTGTTCTGGATTGGAAAGTAACTCTGGAGAAACTTCCAATTGCTTCTCAATACGTTCGTTTATTGTTTTAAAGATCTTTTGTATGGGCTGTGATTCTGCGGAACGTACTCTGCTGATATATCGCTGTCCAGGAGACATGTTGAATTTAATACTTGCAAAACCAGCACCATCTTGACCACGATTGTGCTGCTTTTCCATTAACAAATACATTTTATTGATCCCAAAAAGTGCGCTGCCGTATTTTTCCTTGTAGTAGGACAAAGGTTTTTTTAGTTGTAAAAGGGCTATTCCACATTCGTGCTTTATTGCGTCACTCATCAGAATAAAAGATATTATGTTAATTCAATTTCAAATTCAGATAAAGATTTAAAGGCATATATACGTTGTCTAAGTTGTTCTTGTGATAAGGCTTCTAATGACCCTGTTCCAAATTGTTGTACTGCAAAAGAAGCCATTGCTGAGCCCATAATTGTAGCTGTTTTCATGTTTTCAAATGAAAGGTCCTGTGTTTGAGATAAATATCCTGCAAAACCACCTATAAAACTATCTCCTGCACCCGTAGGATCGAAAACTTCTTCTAAAGGGAGTGCTGGAGCGCAAAATATTTTTTTACCGCAAAACAACAATGCTCCGTGTTCTCCTTTTTTAATGATGACGTAACTTGGACCGAGGGCTTGTAGTTTTTGTGCTGCTTCTACTAGTGAATGGGTCTCTGTGAGTTGTCTTGCTTCCTCGTCGTTGATTGATAGCACGTTGATTCTTCCAATCACTTCATCCAATTTTTCACGATAACTTTCTATCCAGAAATTCATCGTATCCATGATGACCAGCTTTGGTTCATTCATTTGATCCAAAACAGCACCTTGAAGATTTGGATCTAAATTTCCCAAAAGGACAATGCTAGCGTCTTTAAATTCTTCAGGTACCTGTGGGTCGAATTTAGTCAATACATTGAGTTGGGTGTCTAAAGTGGTTCGGGTATTCAGGTCATTGTGGTATTTCCCGCTCCAAAAAAAGGTTTTTTCACCAGGAATAATTTGTACTCCAGAAAGATCTACTCCCTTGGAACGCAATAAATCGGTGTGTTCTTTTTCAAAATCGTCTCCGACAACAGAAACCAATCCACAATTGGTTTTAAACTGTGAAGCAGCCAGTCCAATGTAAGTAGCACAACCTCCTAAAATTTTTCCTGTTTTACCAAATGGTGATTCAATAGCATCATAAGCCATCGTTCCTAACACCAAAAGTTTCTTGTTCATTGTACAAAAGTATAAAACTCTGTGTCCTTATTTGCCTTTTAGACCAAACATTTCTTAAAGACTTATTTTAGAAATTCTACATTATGATTTCTCTTGTTCCATTTTTTCAAAATAAACATCGGGTGGTAAGTTTTTTTCTTTTGCTGCAGCCACAGCCAGTTGATCACATCGTTCATTTTGAGGATGTTTATTGTGTCCTTTTATCCACTGAAAATGTACTTGGTGTTTTTGATAAACTTTTAGGAACCGTTTCCATAAATCACTGTTTTTTTTTCCTTTAAAGTCTTTTGTTTCCCAAGAGAATACCCATTTTTTTTCAACAGCATCTACCACATATTTAGAATCAGAATATACGACAACTTCCATACTTGGCTTATTTAACAATTCTAATCCTACTATTACCGCCAAAAGTTCCATTCTGTTGTTTGTTGTTCTTGCAAAACCAGCAGAAAATTCCTTGGTATAAGACATCCCTACCCATTCCAAAATAATTCCATATCCCCCCGGTCCAGGATTTCCTAGGGAAGAGCCATCTGTGTAGAGATAAACAGACTTGGCCTTCATATGAAATCTTTTTTGAGTAAAGACGCAATTACTTTTGGATAGTAAGTGTGTTCCAACTGATGGACTTTTGAAGCAATACTGTTTACTGTATCATGAGCGTCTATTTCTACATTTTTTTGAAAAATCACAGCTCCTTCGTCATAGTTTTCATTTACAAAATGTATGGTAATACCTGTTTCCCGCTCTCTGTTATATTTTACCGCTTGATGAACATAGACTCCATACATCCCTTTGCCACCGTATTTGGGTAAAAGTGCAGGGTGAATGTTGATGATTTTATCGGGAAACGCTTGAATCCACTCTATGTTAATTTTCCATAAAAATCCAGCCAGTACAATAAAATCCGGTTTTTGTTCTATAATTTGATTCAAAAGTGTGCCATCATTAAAAGAATTTCGATCAAAAACTTCTACCTCAATACCGTAAGGTTTCATCCGTTCAATGACTCCTGCCTTTGGATTGTTTGTAAAAACTCCTACAAGGGAAACCGCATCATCTTGTTCAAAAAAACGATAAATGTTCTCAACATTTGTTCCGCTTCCTGAGGCTAATAAGATAATTCTATGTTTCATTTCTTCACTTAAACACAGTAAACACCAAAGAAAGGCTTGATAATACTGTTAATATTATTCAAAATTAAGGTTAATATTCAATCGCAATCCGTCAAATTCTTTTAAAGTTTTATATTTTTGTTGACACTTAATTTTAAACAAAGAGTAATTATGTCAGATATTTCCTCAAGAGTAAAAGCCATTATAGTTGATAAACTAGGGGTGGATGAAAACGAAGTTGTGGATGGAGCTAGCTTCACTAATGACTTAGGTGCAGACTCACTGGATACGGTGGAATTGATTATGGAGTTCGAAAAAGAATTTGACATTCAAATTCCTGATGACCAGGCAGAAAACATTGCTACTGTTGGTCAAGCTATTAAATTTATTGAACAAGCAGACTAATTTAAGCGCCATGAAACCAAGACGCGTAGTTGTTACCGGATTGGGGGCTCTTACACCAATTGGAAATACCCTCCCAGACTATTGGGAGGGTTTATTGTCTGGAACCAGTGGGGCCGCTCCGATTACTTATTTCGATGCTTCTTTGTTTAAAACACAATTCGCTTGTGAATTAAAAAAATTTGATCCTCTCGATCATTTTGATCGAAAAGAGGCCAGAAAATACGACCGATTTGCCCAATATGCCCTCGTTTCAGTAGCAGAGGCTATTGCAGATGCACAACTTCCATTAGATCGTGTAGATAAAGACCGTGTAGGAGTAATTTGGGGAGCAGGAATTGGTGGGCTGGAAACCTTCCAAGATGAAGTACTGAATTTTGCTGCTGGAAATGAAAATCCGAGGTTCAACCCCTTCTTTATCCCCAAAATGATTGCAGATATTGCACCGGGACTTATTTCCATAAAATATGGATTTAGAGGGCCTAACTTTGCTACGGTTTCTGCCTGTGCCTCTGCATCAAATGCTATGATCGATGCTTTAAATTACATCCGTCTTGGCTATGCAGATGTCATTGTAACCGGAGGTTCTGAAGCCGCTGTAACAAAAGCAGGAATTGGAGGATTTAATGCCATGCATGCATTATCTAAAAGAAATGACGACCCCAAAACAGCTTCTCGCCCTTTTGATAAAGATCGAGATGGTTTTGTACTGGGTGAAGGGTCAGGAGCCCTTATCTTAGAATCATATGACCATGCAATCGCTAGAGGGGCTACTATCTATGCTGAGCTTGCCGGAGGGGGTCTTTCAGCAGATGCACATCACATGACAGCACCACATCCCGAAGGTCTGGGTGCTACCAAAGTTATGGAAAACTGTTTGCGTGATGCCGGCCTAGATCCTTCAGAAGTAGACATTATTAACATGCATGGAACTTCTACTCCTTTAGGAGATATTGCTGAGTCCAATGCAATCGTAAAACTATTTAAAGAGCACGCCTACAATATGAATATCAATTCAACAAAATCCATGACAGGCCATCTCCTAGGTGCTGCCGGTGCTGTTGAAGCCATTGCTTCTATTTTAGCAATAAAACACGGGATTGTTCCTCCCACTATCAATCACCAAACCCCAGATGAAGCTATCGATCAACGAATCAACTTTACTTTTGGAAAACCACAGGAAAGAGAAGTCTCCGTTGCAATGTCAAATACCTTTGGATTCGGTGGACATAACGCCTGTGTATTATTCAAGAAAATAAGTTAAAATTGAACACGTGAGGTTCCTGAACTATTTAAGAAATTCCCGAATGGCAACATCGGGGAATTTTTTTAACCAGATTCAGCAAAAACTTAAAATTAAACCTTCAAAGATTTCTGTCTTCAAAGAAGCCTTTACCCATAGTTCTCTCAACCTAAAGGACGATAAAGGAAATACAATCAATTTCGAACGCCTTGAGTTTCTAGGAGATGCTTTATTATCTACAATCATTGCTGAATACCTATATGTACATTATCCCATTGCAAAAGAAGGTGAACTCACAAAATTAAGAGCTAAAATCGTGAGCCGGGCTAAATTAAATCAAATAGGAAGAGAAATGGGCTTGTTTGATCTGGTTTCAATCTCCAATAACCATAAAAATTTTGGGGAGGATATTCACGGAAACCTTCTTGAATCTTTTATTGGTGCCCTTTTTATGGACCAAGGGTATAAAAAAACAAAAGAATATGTTTCCAAGTACATCATTGGAAAATATATTGATATGAATAGATTAGACACTATGGTCTTGAGCCACAAAGCCTTTTTAATAGAATGGAGTCAAAAAGAGAAAAAGGAAATCCTATTCAAAACTTTTGAGGATGAAAGCACTTCCCCAAAACAAACCTATTGTGCTGAACTGCTTTTAAACGCTAAATTACTTACCAGAGCAAAAGGTTCCTCAAAAAAGAAAGCCGAAGAAAAAGCTGCGCGAGTTGCTGTCCGAATTTTAAAACTAAAACCCCAAGTAAAATAAATGAGGCAAAAAAATTACCTTTTAGAAATTGAAGAGTCCATTCTTGAAGAGTTTTGGATTGGAATTCATACCTCTATCGAGGCACATCAACTGGTGTTTTATATCAATAAAAAAACAAGCTTATTATTAAATAGATCAAAAAAAGATCTTCAAAATGAGGCTCAACAAGGTGTTTTTCAACTTTTTGAATGGGAAGATAAAGAACAGGATTTATACTGTTATTTGTTTTCAAATAAATACCACCTAGAGAATTCGTATGTTGTATCAAATAATAACACATTATTTGAGCTCCCACAAAGAAATGAAGTATCTTTAATTTCTGAATTTAAACAGGTTGATTTTTTTATAAAATGTAATGACAACAGTACTTTAATGTCCTTGCATGAGGTTTTAATGGAATGGTCTGCAGTAAGCTATACCTTTCGAGTTCCTTTTGAAAAAATTAAAAACCGATCAATAATATTTGATAAATGAATTTTATTAAAAAGACTAAAATTGTAGCCACCTTAGGTCCTGCCACCTCTACGGAAGAGGTTATTGAAAAGATGATTTTTGCAGGAGTCAATGTTTTCAGAATTAATTTTTCACATGCGGACTATGAAGATGTTTCTAAACGCATTCAAATGATTCGCAAAGTAGATCAGAAACTCCATACGAATACAGCTATTTTAGGTGACCTACAGGGGCCTAAACTCCGTGTTGGAAAAATGAAAGAAGGCACAGAAGTGGCACCGGGTGATCAGGTTCTATTTGCAACAGATGCGCCTTTTGAAGGTGATGCGAAAAAGGCTTATATGAATTACAAAAATTTCCCCAAGGATGTTTCCAAAGGAGAACGTATCCTACTTGACGATGGAAAACTCATCTTTGAGGTTCTTTCTACCAATAAAGTTAATGAGGTTGAAGCAGTTGTAATTCAAGGGGGGCCCTTCAAATCAAATAAAGGAGTAAACTTACCTAATACCAATATTTCTCTCCCAGCTTTAACTAAAAAAGACGTACAAGATGCGGAGTTTATGTTTACTCAAGATGTGGATTGGATTGCCCTTTCATTTGTTCGACACAGTCAAGACATCATTGATTTACAGGAATTAATGGCAAAACACATGGATAGAAAAATACCTATCATTGCCAAGATCGAAAAACCAGAAGCTATTGAAAACATCGATAAAATTATTGCCTATTCCGATGGGTTGATGGTAGCGCGTGGCGATTTAGGAGTAGAAGTACCTGCACAGGAGGTGCCACTGATCCAAAAAAAGCTAGTCCATTTGGCAAAAAAGGCTCGAATCCCCATCATTATTGCAACCCAGATGATGGAAACCATGATCGAAAGTTTAACCCCCACAAGAGCAGAGGTAAATGATGTAGCCAATTCTGTTATGGACGGGGCAGATGCAGTCATGCTCTCTGGAGAAACTTCTGTAGGAAAATATCCAGTAGAGGTCATTAAGACCATGGCCAATATTTTGGTTTCTGTTGAAAATTCGGAGTTAATAACAGTCCCCCAGAGCCCTCCTACTATTCGAACCAAGAGATTCATTACAAAATCCATTTGCTATCACGCTGCACATTTGGCAAATGACATCTCTGCAAAAGCCATATGCACCTTAACCAACAGTGGGTATACGGCTTTCCAGATTTCTGCTTGGCGTCCTCAATCTCATGTGTTGGTGTTTACTTCTAACAAAAAGATTCTCAATCAATTGAACTTGTTATGGGGTGTGAAAACATTTTACTACAACAACCTCAACAGCACAGATAAAACTGTAGAAGAAATCAACCAAATTGCACTGGAAAAAAAGTACGTAGAAAAAGAAGATTTTGTAGTAAATCTAACTGCCATGCCCATTGAATCTAGGGGGATGGTAAATACACTTCGAGTATCTTGTATTTAGAAAGGTAAACTCAGCTGAGTTTCTTTTTCTGTCGGTTTTGCAGTAATTTTATTCTTTAGCGTATTGAGATTAGACAATGAAATCCCGATCAGCCGCACAGAATTCAGCAGTTTGTCTTGATAGAGCAATTCTTTGGCCTGTTCTAATATAAGTTCTTTTGAAGCGAGAAAAAGTGTTCCTGTTTTACTCCGGGTTTGTTGTTTAAAATCGCTGTATTTTATTTTAAGAGTAATTGTTTTTCCCGCGCATTTATTCTTCTCAAGTCTTTTTTCCAAAAGTCCTGCAATCTGTTCTAGTTTTTCTTCTAAAAACAACTCGCTGCTTAAATTTTTTTCAAAAGTACGTTCTGCTCCTACAGATTTTGGAATCCTATGGGGTTTTACAGGACTGTTATGTATTCCTCTTACCACCTGGAAATAATGGGTTCCTACTTTGCCAAAATGAGTAGTTAAGAACTCTAAGGATTGTTCTTTTAACTCTTTGCCGGTATAAATACCCAATTGATACATTTTTAGTTTTGTTTTTTCTCCGATACCATGGAATTTTTTTACATCTAAACCCTCCAAAAAAGGTAAAACCTCTTGTGGAGTAATTGTTTTTTGTCCGTTTGGCTTGTTCCAGTCACTTGCAATTTTTGCGAGAAACTTATTGATGGAGATACCAGCAGAAGCGGTTAAGCCTGTTTTTTCTAAAATTTTTGAACGAATTTCTTCAGCTATCAATGTAGCTGAGGGATACTCTGAAACGTCAAGATATGCTTCATCTAATGATAAGGGTTCTACCAAATGAGTGTACTCCATAAATAGAGATCGAATCTGATTAGAAATTTCCTTATACCTTTCAAAACGCGGTTTTGCAAATATTAAATGGGGGCATCTTTTTTTGGCAACTAGACCACTCATTGCACTTCGTACACCAAACTTTCTAGCCTCATAACTTGCTGCTGCAACAACCCCTCGAGAGCCTCCTCCCCCCACAGCCAGTGCTAATCCCCTCCACTGGGGGTGGTCTAATTGTTCTACGGAGGCATAAAAAGCATCCATGTCAATATGGATAATTTTTCGACCAGTGGTAAAGGCCATCTCTTCTTCTGACATCAAACTAAGACATATCTATTCATTTTTATTGAACTGATAGCTATGCTGAACTTCACAAACTCTTACCCGATAGGAACTATAGGCTTCTTCCCTACCATATTCTTGAGCGATGAGGTGTCTGGTATTTTGCTTCCATTTCTGAATATCGGAAACCGTTTTCCAGTAACTAATAGTAACTCCCTTACCTTCATTTTCTCTATAACTTTCTAATCCTAAAAAACCTGAGGCTGATGTCACTGTTTCTAACATCTCTTTTGAAAAAGCGTGATACTTACTGTCATCTAGATTAATGAGAGTACTCGTAAAAATTACGGCATAGTGAGGGGTTTTCACTCGTCTTTATAAATTTTAACTGTAAGTTTTCCTTTGGAGTCCATATGAGCACGATACATTCCTGGTGTATTCATTTCCATCATGACATTCCCTTTTCCATCGATGCCAACAACACCTCCATCACCTCCAAGTTTTGCGACTTTATTATGTATTACCTCATAGGCAGCTTCTTGAATAGGCATTCCCTTGTATTCCATTAGAGCAGAAATGTCGTGTGCAACTACAGAACGAATAAAAAATTCGCCCCATCCTGTAGCAGAGATAGCACAGGTTGCATTGTTTGCATAGGTTCCTGCTCCAATGATAGGTGCATCACCAATTCGATTCCAGTTTTTATTAGTCATTCCTCCCGTAGAAGTTCCAGCAGCGAGGTTACCAGAAAGATCTAATGCAACACACCCCACAGTTCCATAACGTTGCTGTTTTAAAAATTCCTTTTCGTTAGGAGTCGAGGAGGTCTTTTGGGTTTTTTGAGCTTCTTGAACACGTTTTAAAGCATTAACCCTTCTCTCTGTAAAGAAATATTCTGGATCCACAATTTCCAAACCTTGCTCTGCTGCAAATCGATCTGCTCCAGCACCAGACAGCATTACGTGAGGTGAATCTTCCATCACCTTTATTGCTGCAGAAATGGGGTGTTTTACTGTTTTTACCCCAGAGATTGCACCCGCGTCCAAAGTCGCTCCGTCCATAAAAGAAGCATCGAGTTCTATGGAAGCATCTGCAGTAAGTACGGCTCCTTTTCCTGCATTAAACAGGGGTGAGTCTTCCATAACGTGGATTGTTTTTTCAACTGCTTCTTTACTGCTGCCCCCTGCCTTAAGAATAGCATGACCCACTTGGATCGCTTCAGCTAAAACTGCACGATATTCCGCCTCCTTTTCTGGAGTCATATTTTTCCTTAAAATGGTTCCTGCTCCACCGTGAATTACGATACCAAAAGTAGGGGCTGAGGGAGGTGTTTCTTTACATCCCATTACTATTAAAAATGTAATTAAAATGACTTTTTTCATATCTTTTGTTTCTTATTCTAACTAAAGTAAGATTTTAAGTTGATTCAAAAAAGGAGATCAAAAGACATATGTGCATATTTTACTTTAAAAAGGGGTGATTTAGGAAAATAAAGTATTTTTATCAAAAAAAAACAGATGTACGCTTTAGTTAAAACCATTCATTCTTACTGGGCCTTTTTAGTTTTAATCCTTCTTATCCTTGCTGTACTCAACGCAATAAGAGGTAAAATTTCTGGAAAAGATTTCCAATCCACAGATTTGAGAATCAGCCTCTTTGCGTTAATTTTTTCACATATCCAACTCTTAATTGGTTTTGTGTTATACTTTGTCTCTCCTTGGTTTAAACAGTGGTCTTCTATGGGAATGGAGGTTATGAAAAATGCAGAAAGTCGTTTGTATCTCGTTGAGCACCCTTTAACGAATGTTTTAGCAATTGTATTAATCACTATGGGTTGGTCGCTTCAAAAAAGACAAAACGAAAGTGCTAAAAAGTTTTTACGTGTAGCTTTATTTTATGGAATCGGTTTTATTTTCTTGTTGAGCAGAATTCCTTGGAGCACTTGGCTGTAATCCTTTGATTGTATGATTTTTCATGGTCTTTAAATCCTTAAAAGTTACCCCTACTTTCAAAGAATCTGTCGCTGTAATCGGGAGTGGTAGTTGGGCAACTGCACTGGTTAAAATTTTTACTGACGCACGTGTACACGTACATTGGTATATTCACGATCATTCACAGGCTGAAGACATTCAAAAACAACACAGAAATCCAAATTACCTTTCTGAGGTGCGATTTAAACCGAGAAGAATAACTGTAAGTACCGACATAAACGAAGTCGTTCATTCAAGTAAATGTGTGGTTTTAGCGGTACCTTCAGCATTTTTGGGTGCCACATTACAGCAACTCACCATTTCTTTAAAAGACAAAATCATCGTTTCTGGAGTAAAAGGAATAGTGCCTGAAAGTAAGTGTATTGTTGGCACTTATCTCAATAAACAGTTTGATCTTCCTCTGGATCAATTTGTGGTAATTTCCGGTCCCTCACACGCAGAAGAGGTGGCTCTAGAACGGTTATCCTATTTGACTTTAGCTTGTACTAAACAATCAACTGCTGTTCAACTGCAATCCCTTCTCAAAGTCAAATACATCAATTCTATTGTTTCTGAGGATGTCATCGGAATTGAATATGCTGCACTTTTAAAAAACATTTTTGCTCTAGCAGTGGGGATAGCTCATGGATTAAATTACGGTGATAATTTTCAAAGTGTACTCATTTCGAATTCGGTACGTGAAATGAACCGCTTTTTGAAAAAAGTGAGTGAATCAGAAAGAGATGTAAACCAGTCTGCTTATCTCGGTGATCTATTGGTAACCGCTTATTCCTTGTTCAGCAGAAACAGAAGGTTTGGAAATATGATCGGTAGGGGACATACGGTCAAAGGAGCTCAACTGGAGATGAATATGATAGCAGAAGGCTATTACGCAAGCAGTCCTGTCTATGAGCAAGCAAAGCAACTACATATAAAAACTCCCATCATAGACACGGTTTATCATATTTTATACCAACAGAAAAATCCCAAAAAAAGCTTTAGAAAGCTTTCTAAAATGTTGGATTAAAGAGTGGATTTAAATTGCTTCAAAAAGCGAACGTCATTTTCAAAAAACAAACGAATATCGCTTACTTGATACAACAACATGGCAATCCGTTCTATTCCCATACCAAAAGCAAAACCAGAATAAACCTCAGGGTCTATTCCACAATTTTGCAATACATTGGGGTCTACCATTCCACATCCCATAATTTCTAACCAACCCGTACCCTTGGTGATTCTGTAATCGATTTCTGTTTCTAATCCCCAATAGATGTCTACTTCTGCACTAGGCTCAGTAAAAGGAAAGTAAGAAGGTCGCAATCTGATTTTAGAATTTCCAAAAAGTGCCTCAGTAAAGTATTTTAGTGTTTGCTTTAAGTCTATAAAAGAAACGTCTTTTGCAATATACAGCCCTTCTATTTGATGAAAAATACAGTGGGCTCTCGAGGAAATAGCTTCATTTCGAAACACCCTACCGGGAGAAATGGTTCTAATGGGCGGTTGATGGGTTTCCATGTGGCGCACCTGTACGGAAGAGGTGTGCGTTCGGAGTAAAATATCAGGATCGGTTTGTATAAAAAAAGTATCCTGCATATCTCTTGCAGGATGATGTTCAGGAAGATTTAATGCCGTAAAATTATGCCAGTCATCTTCTATTTCTGGGCCTTCAGAAATGCTAAAACCAATTTGAGTAAAAATATCGATAATTCTATTTTTAACTACGGAAAGAGGATGTCTGTTTCCTGATTGTATCGGAAAAGCCGTTCTAGTGGGGTCACTTATTTTTATTTTTCCTCCAGAAGACTTAGACTGGCTTTGAAGTGAATTTACCTTTTCTGCTACAGCTTCCTTCAACTTGTTGAGTTGTTGACCATAGGCCTTTTTCTCCTCGGTGGGTACTTCTCTAAAAGCGGCAAAAAGAGCATTGAGTATCCCCTTTTTTCCCGCATAGCTTACACGAAATGTTTCAATTTCTTGATCTGAGGAACTCGAAAAGGCTTCTACCTCTTTTAAATATTCATTTACACGATCTATCATAGAACAAAAATAATGGAGTTTTACGAAATGACACCTTGCTTGACAAAGTAATCTACTATTGCGCTTTTTATTAATAAACTTTGTTCCCCTGGTTTGAGGTAAGGTAGGGCTTCAACTAATTCAAAATGAGGCCAACCTTGTTCGTCATAATACTCAAATCGATAATAACCATAAGGTTCTAAGACAACACAGATTCCGATATGAATCAAATTCACATTGTCCTCTTTTTTAAATTTTTCGTGAGGTTTACCGTATTCTTGAAGTCCGATAAGGTATAATATCCCTTCTACTTCAATCTTCTCTCCCTCTGAAAATTGATCTGTAAGCTGAAATACCAATTGATTCCAACGTGTTTTTAACTGAGGGTCTCTTTCATATTGAGTCATGCGCAAAGATAGTTTTTCATTGATGGATGCTGAAAAAAAAAGAGTATTTTGGACTCATGAATGGTGTAGATATACTCGTAAGTTTAATTTTGCTCTATGGCCTTATTAATGGTTTTATAAAAGGTTTTGTTGTAGAAATAGCTGGGGTAATTGCTCTGGTCTTAGGACTGACGGGGTCATTTATGTTTTCTTCCCTTCTCGAGAAGTTTTTAAGTGGTCATGTAAATTGGAATCCAAAAACCATTCAAATCATAAGTTTTATTATTCTCTTTATTACCATCGTTTATTCAGTATCTCTTCTGGCAAAAATGGTTACCAAAACCTTAAAAATTATTGCTTTAGGATGGGTCAATAAGCTATTTGGAGCGGTCTTTGGATTGTTGAAGTGGTGTGTGCTGCTAAGTGTACTTGTATTGTTTATTGAAAAAGTGAATGAATGGATTCCTTTCTTTTCTAAAAATACCTATCAAGAGGGGATAAGTTATTCCTATTTGAAAATCTTGGCTGATTTTTTATTTGAATGGTTGTTTCAAAGCATAACCCTACAAGACCAGCAACTGATTTAAATTTCTCAATCTAATTTTCTAAAAACTGCGTTTTTAATCCATCCTTCAGAGCCATTAGCTATTCGTATTTTTTGCCAATCCTCTAAATCATCTAAAAGCTGGATTTTGGCACCCTCATGTAAAGTGAATAAAAATTCCCCTTGCTGGTTCGGTTCTGACCAGATTTCTGTTTCTGTAGAAAATAAAATAGCATAATGGGTATTTTTATTTTGTTGATCGATAGTAAATGTGATCATAAAACAACCTATGAAAAGCAATAAGGTAACTAACCCACTAAAAAAAAGTGTTCGCTTTAAGGCTTCTGTTTTGAAGAAGATATATCCTATAAATAAGACCACAAAAATCCACAATAAAATTATCGTTATTACAGACCAAGAAAAAAAACTGAACATGCTAAAAAGTCGGTTTTGCAGTTGAGCGATTTGTGATAGAGGAAGATCTTCTATTGAATCTATTGTCATGTTTTGTGCGAAGGCACTATTGAAAAGAATATTTTCATCATTAGGACTCAATTGTTTTGCTTTTTCAAAATAAAAGATACTTTCGGCAACTTTATTTTGTTTGTAATAGGCATTTCCAAGGTTAAAGTACAAAGCAGCGCTATGTTGTCCCATAGCTAGTGTTTGTTCGTACAAAGAAATCGCTTTTTGATATTCTCCAGCGTTATAGGCCTCATTTCCTTCTGCTACTAATGATTCCAATGAAGCCTGACCAAAGCTAGTTGTATTTACAAATAAGAGGAACAAAAAACTAGGAAGGCTTACAAAATATCTAATTGCCTTTTGTTTTTTCATAATTGACGATCAATTTTTACAATTAAACCACTTGCTTTTTCAAAATCATCTTGAATAATCACTGAAGATTCTGGTGCATAACGTGCTCTTTCACAGTTTTCTATTAGTATAATAAAGTCTAAAGCTGTGCGTTGATCTACTTGCTTTTCAAGCAATAGCTTTTTGATTTTTGATTTGCTTATTTCGGTAGTTTCAATTTTGAGCTTTGCTTTTAAGTAATTGTGGAGTGCTCGCTCCAGAGCTTCATAAAATCGAGCTTGATTCTGCGCTTCTTTTTTTGCTGAGCTTAAATATTTTTTTGCCAGTTGTGCAGCTTTGCGTTGCTTTTGGGTTTGGGTATCTTGGGACTTTCCAAGCACAAATTTTTTGAACAGATAAGAAGTAAACAGAAGAAGTATTGGTGTTAAAATCAAAATCCAAAAAAGACGACTCATCCAAAAAATTTCTCTTTTGATTAAATTCAGCTTGGTGTCTAGATTGATGAATCTAAAGGCACCTTCATTTGTTGTCAATAACTGCTTGCGATTTTGGAATTGAGGGTTGTTTCTTGCTGTTGAAGAGGTTGGACCGTCAAAAACGTCCACTAATAAATCTTGGGAATTCAGTGTTTTATATGACGCTGAAGTTGGATCAAAATAAGAAAAAGCTACGGATGGTATGGGATATTTTCCTTGGAATTGAGGTACAATAGTATAGTTGTCCTCTATTGTTCCCTCCATTCCGGAGAGGGTAATTTTAACTTGCTCGTCATGCTCTGGTTCATAAACCTCTAGGGTGTTTGGAAAACTAATTTTTGGCAGATTGAAAAGTTTTAGGTTGCCTTTTCCTTTGACTTTTACTTTTGCTTGGAAGGACTCCGATGCTTTTAATGCATCCTTATCTAAAATAATATCAAAATCAAACTGGCCAACTGCACCAGTAAAACTCTCGGGTTTGTTTCTCAGAGGCAATTCTTTAACATTTATGATCCTCTGCCCTGTCGTAAGTGTTTTTTGACTTTGTGTAAGAATTCTTCTTCCAAAGAGATCTCTCCTGTTGCTAGGTACGCTTAAACTCAAATTTAAAGTAAGTGGTTCTAACTTGAGCGGTCCTGTTTTTTGAGGATAAAGCACCGCTTTTCGCCAGACTACTTCATTATAGGGCTCTCCTTTATAAGACCCCCTCATGTTTATTTCTGCTCTTCCTATTTTAATCAAGTGACTCCAGAAATCACCATAAGAGGGAGCTTCCAATTCCGAAACATCTGAAACTGAGATTGGATTTCTAAAATAGAGTTTGTAGATGACTGTAATTCCTTCATTCAAATAAGGGTTTGTATTGGAAATTTCTGCAACTAGATGAATGTTTCCGTCTATTAGACCGTCTACATTATTCGGATCGTTTGGTTTTTCAACGGCATTGATAACCTCTATATCAATAGGGGATGTTTTATAAACTTCTCCGTTGATTGTAATTTCAGCTTGACCCAACCTAACAGTCCCTTTTTTCTTGGGTGTTAAAAAATAAGTATAGGTTTTGGAAAAGCTTTGCACTCCGTTAACCCATGAACGGCTCACAGCTTGTTGGGGGCCACTTATAACTTGAAAATCAACAAAAGGAGGAGGGTTAAAATTGTCTCCGTTTTCATTCATTTCAAAATCAACTCTCAAACGCTCATTTAGTCCCAACCGCTTTTTACTGACCTTGGCATCAAAACGTATTTGAGCCTCTAGTGCTGAAGTCCCTAGAACTAGAAAAAACATAAGAAATTGAACTGTAAATCGAAGCATCATATTACCAATCTTTTTTCCCTCGAACAGGGACTCCCTTTACTTTTTTTGCATTGACTTTGTCCTGTACTTTCTTCTCTTGGTTGTTCATTGCTTCTAATAAACTTTGTACCTGTTCTGGGGAAAGTTGTCCTTTTTTGGGAGCTTGCCTTTTGTCTTTAGGCTGAGATTCATTGGGTTTTTGTTTTTGCTCTTTATTTTGATCTCCCTCATTTTTAGGTTTTCCATCTTCTTTGGATTCGTCTCCTTGATCTCCCTCCTTTTCGGGATTTTGCTCGTCTTCATTTTCTTGATCCCCTTGTTGATCTTTGTTTTGCTCTTTGTCCTGCTGCTCTTCTTGTTCTTTTTTATCTTTTTTGTCTTCCTGTTCCTGCTCTTGTGGGGGCTCTTCATTATCTAAGAGGGACTTTGCTAAAGCGTAATTATAACGTGTTTCCTCATCTGCAGGATTGTTTCTAAGAGCGTTTTTATAGGCCTCTACTGCTTTTTGGTATTCTTTTTGCTTCATGTATGCATTTCCCATATTGTGAAATGCTCGATGTTTTTCAGGCTTTGTTGCGGCAAATTTTTGGGTTTGAAAAAACCGTTGTGAGGCTTCTTCATATTGTTTGTCAAGAAAATGAGTCGTTCCAAGATTGTAAAGAGCTGCCGCTTGTTCTGGTGCTAAGGAAAGTGCCTTTCTGTAAGATTTTTCCGCTTCAGTGTATGCTTGCGTTTCTGTCTTTTCATTTCCTTCATAAATATGATTGGTTATTTCTCCTTTTTGAGACCAACCCATAAAAAGACCAAAGAGGATAAAAAAGAAATTAAGTTCAGTTCTCATTTTCGTTAAATAAATTCAGTTTTTGAACCCATTTTGTTTTGGTTTCGTATAAAAATAAGTCAATAAACAGTAAAACTAAGGCGCCTATAAGAAAGGCTTGAAATCGGTCCTTATAACTTACAAACTTTTTAGCTTCAAACTCTTTTTTGTCCATTGCTTTGAGCTGTTCAGAAACAAAATCTAAAACCTGTTGGGTGTCGTTTCCATCTTGATATGCTCCCTCTGTGGCAGCTGCAATTTCTTCTAAAACTTGCTGGTTTCGCTTGGTAATCACCACTTCCCCTTCAAGATCTTTTTTATAAGACTCTATTATACCGTTTCTTTTGAGGGGTATAGGAGCTCCTTTTTCTGTTCCAACACCAAAGGTGAAAATTTTTATCCCTAATGCTGCAGCTCTTGCAGCCGCATTTGAGGCCTCTTGTGAATGATCTTCACCATCTGAGATCAAGAAGATCACCCGATTGGTTTGATCTTGATCATCAAAAAATGTACCAGACAAATCTATTGCACTGTCTAACGCTGTCCCTTGAGAGGAGAGCATATCTGTATTGAGTGCTTGAAGAAACATTTTTGCTGCACTGTAGTCTGTGGTAATAGGTAATTGAGGAATCGCTTGAGCAGCATAGGCAATAATCCCAATACGGTCACTAGCCAATTGATTAATGATAGCTGAAACCAATCGTTTTGATTTCTCTATTCGATTCGGTGCAATGTCTTCTGCCAGCATACTTTTAGAAACATCAATAGCAAAAACAATATCTACGCCCTCTCTTTTGACCGTTTCCAACTGGGTTCCAATTTTGGGGTTCATAAGACCCACAACTAAAAATGCTAATACACTACTGAGTAGTACAACTTTTAAAGTGGGTTTAAACTTTGATCGGTTTGGACTTAAAGAGTCTATTAATTCTGGGGTTGCAAAGTGTTCTTGTGTCTTTTTTTTCCAACGTAAATATAAAAAATAGATCACCCACAGTACCGGTAAAGCACTCAGAAGATAACTGTATTCGTAGGCGTCAATTTGATACATCTATATAAAGCTTTTAAACAGTGTGTTTTTAGCAATCCATTCCAAGACTATAAACCCAAAGGCTAGAAGTACTAAGATTCGATATTTTTCTTCGTAATTGTAGTACTTAAACTCCTCGATTTCTGTTTTTTCCAATTTATTTATTTCTGCGTATATCTCTTCTAATTTTTTGTTGTCTGTAGCTCTAAAGTAGAGTCCTCCGGTTTTTTGAGCAATCTCTTTTAACAATTCCTCATCGATTTCTACCTTTGTTAAACCGTACTTAAATTCCCCATTAGGTAAAATGCCCACTGGGGCTAGTGCAGTACCATTACTTCCCAAACCGATGGTGTAGGTTTTGATATTAAACTCAACCGCTAATTCTGTCGCTATTTTAGGGTCTATAAAACCTGAGTTATTTACACCATCCGTAAGGAGTATTATAATTTTACTCTTGGCCTTACTGTCTTTGAGTCGGTTTACCGAAGTAGCCAATCCCATCCCTATTGCAGTACCATCTTCTATCAATCCTTCAAAGGAAATTGCTCTTAAAGCTGATTTCACTATATCCTTGTCACTGGTTATAGGCGTTTTGGTATAACTTTCTCCTGCATAAACAACCAAACCGATACGGTCTGATAAACGGTCGGCTACAAATTCTTCTGCTACTCGTTTTAGGGCCGTAAGTCGATCAGGCTTTAAATCTTGTGCCAACATACTTGAAGAAACATCTATGGCCATTACGATATCAATTCCTTTATTTGTTTTAGTACGTGTAGAGACATCTACCGTTTGAGGTCTTGCTATTGCCAAAACTAGTAATCCCATTGCAATGAGACGTAAACCAAACAAAAAAGGATAGGCCTTAGACCAGAAAGAAGAGACTCCCTGAAAACCAGAAAGACTTGAAAACTTTAGAACGGACTGCTTTTTTTTCCAAGTAAAAAGATGTCCTACTAATGCCACAGGGAGTAACAGAAATAGCCAGAGATAATGGGGATTTGCAAAGTAGATGCCTTCAAACATGATTAAAGTTCTTTGATCATTTCTAAACTGTTTATGATTCTCTGCTCAATTTGTGCCCCATAACGGTCGTCTTTCTCATACATCATGGTCAAAATAATGGTTCCCTCCTCAAAAGTAAAAAGCAAAGTGTTAAACGAACAGCGAACCGGCTTAGTACTCCCCTTCTTAATATAATCTAATGTACCGTAGATTTTAGATACAGTGGTTCCTGAAGGAAGTTCTACTTCGTCATTTTTTATTAAAATATTGACTGCCCCTTTAGATTCAAAATTGGAAAGTATTGATGCAACTAAGGCTTGACCTTTCTCCAAATCGGTTTGTTTAGGGTCTCCTTGTTGATCTTGCTGGAGTTTTTGTTTTGGAAAATCAAAGAGCAAATCAATATAAAAAGGGCTGTCAAAAGTACCCAAACTGAATTGTTGAATCGTTTTTTCTTCACGAATCATTCGTTCTAAAACATCCGGTGTTTCAATTTTTAATGGGGGTGTTCCATATTGGCTCTTTATCCATGTTCCACTAAATAATGTTTTTGTGGGATATCTCAATAAGGTATCTCTAACGGGGTAATATCCGTAAATGAGCATACTCACTACCAAAACAAAAACACTTAAAATTCCAACACCTGAAAGTCCCCAAACCCATAGTTCTTTTCTTCTTCTTTTTGCCAAATACTCTTGATAAGCTACTTGCTCAAGGAGTTCCTCTTCTGTGGGTGCTGGCAGCGCCTCCTTGGTCTCTATCACAACGTGTTCTACTACTGTTCGGTCTGCACTTGCAATCTGTTTTTCGGGGAGAGACTTTGCAAATTTAACTAGATCTGCGTTTTGTAATACTTTTCTTAGAGAGTTAAGCGTGTTCTGATCGAGATTCAGTGTTCCTGTATTTTTTTTGAGTTCAAGTTTGGTTAAAAGTTCTTCTGAAGTACTTTCTAAAGCATCAATTTTTACTTCTTCTTCAAGATAACGCCGTACCACATCAGTCAATTTAGAATAGTAATCTTTGTATTCTTCTTGCTCATTAGGTTGTTCTTTCTCGAGTTCTTTTAATGCTTCGATCGCTCGTTCAAATGGAGGCAATTCTCTACTGCGAAGTTCTTTTCTTCTTTTCTGAAAGAGGTAAGTGTAAAATACGCCTACAAAAGCCAGTATAAAAACAACTATCCATAATATCTTGGTAATTAAAGCTTCATAATTTCTTTTGACTTCCTGTAAAGGTTTAATATCGAAAAGTTTTTGCTTAGTAGTATCTACCTCAACCGTATTAACACGAATGGGGATCAAATCTGCAATCTTAGAAAACCCATTGATCAAAACCTGTTGTTGAGGGATATAATAGTCTCCTGAATCGAATTGAATTAAAGCGTATTTTTTGGTATACAAAAAGTGAGTCTGATAACGCAAAGTATCAATGGGGCTAGACTCTAAAAGTTCAAAAGGTGCAAAGAGGGGTTCCTCTGGAAATATGACCTGGGCAGTACTGTCCGCTTTGATTTGCAAAATATAATCGATTTGTTCTCCAATTTTTACAGATGTGGAATCGACAACAACAGTGAGCTCACCCTGACTTTGAGACCAGGTCAAGAAAAAACTTAAAAAACATCCAATAATTATTCCCCTTTTCATTTGTTATACCCGCGCTTTGAAATAACCTAAAAGTTTTTTTACATAACTTTCCTCAACACTACAACTTATATGTCCTGCGCCATTTTTACTAAACAATTCTTCATAAGCGATTAACCTTTCACTATAGTGTTTTTCATAATTCATTCTTACCTTTTTAGAAAAAGTACTTATCCACTGAACTGCTCCTGTTTCTGAATCTCGTAAGGGGACAATACCCAGGTTGGGTAATTTTGTTTCTACTGGATCGAAAATTCTTATCCCTGTCAAATCGTGTTTTTTTGCAGCAATACGCAAGTTCTTTTCATACCCTTCATCCATAAAATCAGATAAGACAAATACAATTGCCTTTTTTTTAAGAACCCCAGAAAGAAATTCTAATGCAGTACTGATGCTAGTTTTATTGCTTTTTGGTTCAAATTCCAACAACTCTCTTATGATTCTTAAAATATGGGATCGTCCTTTTTTAGGAGGTATGAAAAGTTCAACTTGATCAGAAAATAAAATCAGTCCTACTTTATCATTGTTTTGAAGAGCAGAAAAAGCCAGTGTAGCTGCAATTTCTGTAATTATATCTCTTTTGAATTGCGTTTTTGTTCCGAAGGCTTCTGACCCGCTAACATCAACTAGCATCATCAAGGTCAACTCACGTTCTTCCTCAAAAACCTTTACAAAAGGCTCATTGTATCGAGCAGTCACGTTCCAATCTATAGACCTCACATCATCACCAAACTGATATTGGCGCACTTCACTAAAGGTCATTCCCCTTCCTTTAAAAGTAGAATGGTACTCACCCCCAAAAACATGATCGCTCAGGCGACGGGTCTTAATTTCGATCTTACGAACTTTTTTAAGTAGCGCTTTTGTATCCATTACGTCTCGTAGAAAAATCTAAAAAAGGGATCCTTTAAAATTAAGGGACCTCTACTTCGTTTATAATCTGAGTGATTAGATCTTCAGAAGTAATATTCTCTGCTTCGGCCTCATAGGTCACCCCTATGCGGTGTCTTAATACGTCATAAATTACAGCGCGAACATCTTCAGGGATTACATAGCCTCTGTGTTTCAAAAAGGCATGACATTTTGCTGCTGTAGCAAGGTTTATACTTCCCCTGGGAGAAGCACCAAAACTAATCAAAGGCTTAATTGAATCCAATTTATAGTTTTCAGGATATCGGGTTGCAAAAACTAAATTTAATATATAGTTTTCAATTTTTTCGTCCATATACACCTCGCGAACTGTATCCTGAGCACTCAATATTTGTTTGGTAGTCACGACAGGTTTCACAGAAGTAACCACACGAGATAAATTATTTCTTACAATATGTTGCTCTTCCTCTAATTTAGGATAATCAATTACAGCTTTGAGCATAAATCGGTCTACTTGTGCCTCAGGAAGAGGATACGTTCCCTCTTGTTCTACGGGGTTTTGAGTTGCCATTACTAAAAATGGAGCCTGAAGCTTAAAGGTGCTGTCTCCAATAGTTACCTGCTTTTCCTGCATGGCTTCAAGCAAAGCAGACTGTACTTTTGCTGGAGCTCTGTTGATTTCGTCTGCTAGAACAAAATTGGCAAATATGGGTCCTTTTTTGATGGAAAAATCATTTTCTTTAATGTTGTAAATCATAGTACCTACAACATCTGCTGGAAGTAAATCGGGAGTAAACTGAATACGGCTAAAACTCCCTTTCACAGCCTGACTTAAAGTATTGATGGCTAAAGTTTTTGCCAGCCCTGGAACACCTTCCAATAAAATGTGTCCCTTGCCAAGCAACCCTATCAATAAGCGCTCTACCATATACTTTTGACCCACAATTACCTTGTTCATTTCCATTGTGAGCAAGTCCACAAATGCACTTTCCTTTTCTATTTTGTCATTAATCGCTTTGATATCTTTAGTTTGAATAGTATTGTTTTCCATAGAAATTTCTTACAATTTTTTGGACAGCAAATTTGAAAAATATATTGTCATTTTGTTGTTAACAATTGGTTAAAAGTTCAATAATTCTCGCCTGAGTGATCAACCAAATGTTTTTAATTTAGAAGATAAATTTAATCAATTGGAATGGAGATAAAACCCTTTTCAAGAATAATTTCAGGAACAATGACTTGGGGCTCATGGGGAAATCAGTTCACCACCAAACAAATGTGCAAACTCATGGAGCAGGCCTATGAATTAGATATCACCACATTTGATCATGCGGACATTTATGGAGGCTACACTACAGAACTTGATTTTGGAAAAGCATTTCGCAAAAGCAATTTAAAGCGTGAGCAAGTTCAATTCATAACAAAATGTGGTATCCAGTTCCCTTGTAAGGCACGTCCTCTATCTGTAAAGTATTATGAATATAGTCCAAAGCACCTTCGGATGAGTGTGGAAAATTCATTACTAAATTTAGGTACAGATTATATCGACCTACTCTTACTGCACCGTCCAAGCCCACTGATGGAAGCAGGGCCTATAGTAGAAGAAATTAAAAGACTTCAAGAAGAAGGCAAAGTGATTCAACTGGGGGTTTCCAATTTTACACCCTCTCAAATGGAATTGTTTCAGGGCATTGAAACCCTAGCTTGGAATCAAATTGAATGTTCTTTGACACAAGAGCAAGCCCTTTTTGATGGCACATTAGATTATATGAAAGCAAAAGGCATAGGAGCTATGGCCTGGAGTCCTCTGGGAATTTATTTCAAAACAAAATCAGACCAACAAAAAAGAATAAAAAAAGTACTACTCCCACTTTGTGAAAAGCATGACTGTTCTGAAGATCAGCTTCTTTTATCCTGGTTAATGCGACATCCATCCAATATTTATCCTGTAGTAGGAACCACTTCTGTATTGCGCCTCAAAAAAGCTGTTGAATCAATAAAAATAACTTTAGAAACTACCGATTGGTTTTTACTACTTGAAGCCAGTATGGGAACACCTTTACCTTAAAATATGAAAAATAAAATCGTTTTAATAACCGGTGCAACTAGTGGAATTGGATGGGCAACAGCCCAAACTTTTAATAAAGCTGGAGCACGCTTAATTCTTTGCGGAAGAAGAACGGAAAAATTAGAAGCTTTAGCTAAGGAAATCGGTGGGAACACACAATTGCTCACTTTCGATGTGCGAGATAAAATTGCTGTTTTTGAAGCCATAGAAAGCCTCCCTGAAGATTGGAAAAGGATCGATGTTTTGGTAAACAATGCAGGAAATGCACACGGATTGGATCCAGTACAAACAGCAAACCTCGAAGATTGGGAAGCAATGATAGATGGAAATGTAAAAGGATTAATGTATGTAACCAAAGCAGTACTACCCCAGATGATTGCTGCAAAAAAAGGCCAAATTATCAATCTAGGTTCCATTGCAGGAAAAGAGGTGTATCCAAACGGCAGTGTGTACTGTAGTAGTAAGGCAGCGGTTGATTTTTTTACGCGAGGGTTAAGAATTGACCTCAACCCATACGGGATTCGTGTAGGTGCCATCCATCCCGGACTTGTAGAAACAGAATTCTCAGAGATCCGCTTTAAGGGAGATCAAGGCCGAGCAAAAAAAGTTTATGATGGCATTGAAGCACTTACAGCAGATGAGGTAGCAGATGCTATTCGCTACATGGCAGAAGTTCCGGAAAAAGTGACTATTGCAGATCTAGTCATTCTTCCTACGCGACAAGCAAACGCTTACGTCAATAACCGAAAATCCTAAAACTCGCAACAACTACAAATTTTTTGTAAGTTACATTGATAATGTTATCCCCAAATAACCTACTTATGAGTATTATTCGCGTCCAAACCTCTCTTTTAATAAAAAAGATACCCCATCTGTTTTTAAACAATTTAACGATTTTCGCAACTGGCCTCAGTGGTCGCCCTGGTTGATGGCAGACCCTAACACTTCGGTAACAGTTGATCTTAATGGCAAATATTTCAGTTGGAGAGGAGACATTATTGGTAGTGGGGAGATGCGAATTTTATCTGAAACCAAAAACAAAGCTGTTTTTTATGCACTAAACTTTTTGACTCCATGGAAATCTATAGCAGAGGTGGACTTTACCCTTAAAGAAAAAGGAGGCAAAACCCTTGTTATTTGGACCTTAGAGAGCGGTCTCCCTTGGTATCTTTTTTGGATGAAAAAAACAATGGAAACCTACATTAAACTTGATTACAATAGGGGGCTACATCTTTTAAAAGATTTCG
>Ga0255751_10000161_pt1 | contig 59329 bp, 53 predicted proteins | sample 071ome_20_FD_179951 | JGI IMG/M metagenome (GOLD analysis project Ga0255751, IMG submission 179951) | Coastal salt marsh microbial communities from the Groves Creek Marsh, Skidaway Island, Georgia - 071412BT metaG (version 2) | ecosystem: Environmental > Aquatic > Marine > Intertidal zone >... | reverse complement strand
ACGCCTTCCCATCCCATGCATACACAAACTCACTAAATTCATCGGCTGAAACATCTCCAAAGTACTCGAAAACAACGTTTCCTCTATCGTCCGTAGCTACGACTGAAATAGTTCCGTCTGAGGTAGTGTTTGACCCTGCGGTATCCAGCAATTGGAAATAAAGGCGTAGTTTCCCATTCTCTCGGATTGTTCCAAATATTCCTAAAGATGCTGGCTCACGGTCGCTAGAGCCTCTACTCGTTGATTTGGCTGTGGAGGACAAATCGGCAGGTGGAGTAGCTGTTTTGAACGGCGCAGGAGTAGCTGTTCTGAACGGCGCATCGGTTTTCGTTTCATCGTTGATTACAGTGCCAGATGCTCCCTCGGAGTCAGATGTACCAGCCAGATTGTTTTGCTCATCGCTTTTCGAGCATCCCGCAGTAAATAAAACAGTCGAGATGAAGAGCATCAAAGTCAACACCACAACCGCTCTGGCCCCGATTAGCTTGTGCTGGACCAGATAATCGTTACTGTCAGCGGATTCCGACGAGAAATCAATCCTATCCATATTCCGGTTTTTTCCTTTGCCCAGCAGCGGACAAACGCCGTTGATAACAACCTGTGATCGTTAGCGATAGTTTCGTTCGCAAGTTCAAGATTAGCGCGCAAATACCTTTACGATCAAATGCTCTGACTCGATTTTTCGCTAGTGGCGTTTCATAAAAACTCCCAACACGGATGAAAATCTAGCCACATGCAAATGTTTGCATGTGGCTAGATTTTTGAATAACGTTGTTCAGCCCCAAACTAGGGCAGGAAATTTTTCACCCAATCAATCTAGGAAATCGAACCTAATTGGCAGAAGAAATCGGATTAGCACTTCTCGGCACCGGTTTTGGTTTGGGGCTTAGGCATGGGGTAGATTGGGATCATATTGCAGCAATCTCTGACGTTGCCAGTTCACAGAAATCTCGAGCACGCGGTTTGAGGCTTGGAACTTTGTATGCACTAGGCCATGCTCTAGTAGTAATTGTTCTTGGACTGATTGCAATTTGGTTTGGAACTCTTCTACCAGACTGGGTCGATGACTACATGGAAATTGTGGTCGGAATGACATTGCTGGCGCTCGGTGTATGGCTCATCTTTTCGATGTACCTAAACAAGGGGCAACTGACACTTAAGAGCCGATGGATGCTCATGTTCGATATTTCTCGATCTGCAATCAGGAAGATTAGAGGAAAACATTCGCATTCCCAAGAGGATAGTTCACGAAACTACTCCGACCGCACAACCCTTTCGATAGGCATGGTTCACGGCATCGGAGCCGAAACAGGAAGCCAAGCACTATTGCTGGCAGCTGCGTCAGGTGCAACAACTACTCTTACAGGAAGCTTTCTTCTTATCTCGTTTGTTGTCGGACTTGTTGTTTCGAATTCACTTATCACGATCGCTGCGACAGCAGGACTGCTCAGCTCCAACCGCTTCAGAAAACTGCAAACAGGACTAGGGCTGGTTATTGCGACCTTCAGTCTCACCCTGGGTGCGATCTTCATCTTCGGTAACACCGCCGCGCTCCCAGCGTTCTTCGCGTAATCGAGTAAAACGGTCTCCAGCCGACTTCCCTGCTGGCATCAAAGGCGTAAACTGCCGCCGAATATCGTTTAAGCCAGTTTTTTTCGGGCAGGGAATAACTCGAATGTCAAAACAATACAAAGCCGCCATTGTTGGTTGCGGCTCTATCGGTCAGGCACACATGCAAGGCTATGAGCGACTCGACAACATCGATGTCGTTGCAGTAGTAGACCCGCTGGAAGCAGCTCGCCAGATGTATATGGATGAATACGGAATCCCCAACGGCTACGCCACAGTGGCTGAAATGCTTGAAAAAGCTGAGCCCGACATCGTCAGTGTGTGTGTCTGGCACTTACTCCACGACACCGTTACTGCCGAAGTTGCCGCTGGTCCGTCGGTCAAAGGAATCATCTGTGAAAAGCCTATGGCAATAGGCATGGGACGGGCCGATGCAATGATCGATGCTTGCGAGGCAAACGGCGTCAAACTAGCCATCTCTCACCAGCGTCGATGGACTCCCGGCTGGGAGAAGGCACGAGAGCTTGTAGAAGACGGTGCAATAGGAATCCCATTAAGAGCTGATCTTAGAGTTAAAGAGGGGCTTGCCAACTGGGGAACTCACTCCATCGACGGAGCACGATTTGTTCTTGGTGACCCCGTTGCTGAGTGGGTTATGGGCGCAGTAGAACGCCGAACCAACAAGTTCGAGCGTGATACAGCTATTGAAGACGCCTGCCTAGGATTAATTCACTTCGGAGGAAGTCTGCAATTTTTCATCCAGTCAGATCTGTGGGATCGCAACTGTGATGCCGGAAAATTCTTCATCCGTGGAACCGAAGGAATGATCCACATTACTGAGACTAAGCTTCAGTTGTTCAACGCCGAAACCGGCGGTTGGAAGGACATTAATCTTGGTCTCAAAGAAGGCGACCAGGCAATAGGCGGAAACACCAACGCTGCTCAGACAGCCGAACTGATCGAATGGATCGAAGGCGGTCCCGAGAGTCGTGGATCAGGTCGCAAGGCTAGAGAAACTGTCGAAATCATGATGGCGATGTACGAATCTGCGCGCCACAACAAGGTCATCAACCTCCCTATGGACGAGAAAGAGTACCCGCTCGAATTGATGATCGACGAAGGCAAACTTCCGCTCGAAGACGAGGAACGCTACGACATTCGTGGCTTCCTGGACCGATCAAACATTGACGAAGATCGTTACCAGCAGCTCCGACAAGACGGCATTCCACATCACCAGGCAATGAGCATCGTTCACGAGGAAATGGGCACTGAAGGAATAAGACCCGCCCCGTAGCCCGGTACTTACTCTTCGGAAGTCACAGCCAATTCGCCGGAAACATCTTCCACGGGTTGGCTGTCTTCAATTTCGATCCTGTCGATTTCGACCGACATCTTCACGACCGATTCGACCTGCGCAGGTCCAGCCATGATTTCAGCGGGCTCGCCGGTCTGTCACCTGAAACAGCTTCAAGGCTGACGATCTGTAAGTGGTCGAACTCCGGAACCAACTCGAGGAACGCAATGTATTCAAGCAGTTTCGAAAAATCGTTGGCTTCTGCTTCGACGAGAACCAGGGAACCATCGTCATCAATGCTTGTGAGCCGAATGTCATCCGTCGTCAACGCCGAGATGATCGTCACTCGTCGCGGCTACGGCTACGTCTACCTGCCCGACGGTGAGTCAACGGCTGCTTAGAAACCTTAGAGTTACTCACGAATTCTCACATAGCCTACCCCTTGACGCGTCCCGACTGAAGCCGAGGGGCCTCACCGGCCGCTCAATTTCCCGAGCGAAGTCGAGGGAGCTGGGGATGGGCACTACCCTGCCGAACCCGTCGCCAGGTTGTACGCGTAATCAATCGCCGACAGCATGTTGGCGTGATCGGCAATCCCCTGCCAGGCAATATCAAACGCCGTGCCGTGATCAACAGAGGTCCTGACGATCGGAAGCCCAACCGTGCAATTGACGCCATCGTGGAACCCGATTAATTTCATGGGTATATGACCCTGGTCGTGGAACATCGCAACGACGATGTCATATCCGCCTTCGTAGGCGATTCGGTACGCGGAATCAGGTGATACCGGTCCTTCGGCATCAATACCCTCAGAACGTAGTTCTTCTACGGCAGGAGCAATCTCCTCGGCCTCTTCCGTACCAAATAGCCCTCCGTCTCCGGAATGAGGATTCACACCGCAAACGGCAATCCTGGGTTCACTAAAACCGAGTTGTTTTGCGTGGGCATTAGCGGCACGGGTGCAAGCAATTATTCGGTCTTTCTTTACCCGCTTTAGTGCGTCAACAAGAGAAAGATGGGTTGTCAGGTGAATCACGCGGAGTTTCGGGGAGCCTAGCACCATGTACTGGGTGTTCACTCCGCACAAATGCGCCAGCAGACCCGTGTGCCCGTCGAATTCATGCCCCGCCATGACCATTGCCTTTTTGTTCAAAGGCGCAGTCACGATTCCATCAGCATCACCGCTCAAGCAAAGTTCGGCGGCTCTAACCACATATTCATAAGCGGCGTTGCCGGTGTAGGCGGCCACTTCACCGACCTCGAATTGCTCAGGATCACAGTTTTCGAGATCAAGAACCTTGATTGTTCCTGAACTGTTTGAGAGCCCAGACATTTCTTTGGAAGACTCGACCTCCACTCCAGCACTCCATTTAGAAACCGCATTGCGAACCACTCGAGCGTCTCCGACGATCACCGGGTTTGATCGTCCAGACTTCAGTTCCCCAGCTACACCTTTGACGGCGACTTCAGGACCCACACCAGCAGGATCACCGAGGGTTATTAGCAAGGTAGGTTTATTCGTCATCAAGTTCCTCAACTCGGGTCTCGCTGCTTGTTTGTACAAATGAGGAGTTCAATCTGCGAACTAGATCCGTAATCGACTCTTTGTTTCCAAAACCACCCGCGCGGGTGACAACTCGTGTGTCAGATAGAAGACCAGACTCAACAACACCAAACGTGGTTCCGGGCTGTAACTCATCTTCAAGTCGAATCGTAGATATTTCACAAGCCTTAGAAACACCGGTGAATGTATCTCCGCCGATCACGACGAGAACGTTCGGCTTCCGTTGATCAACCAGGTCCCGAACGATATCACCCATGTTGTTCACGAGGGAGTGGGCAACTTCCGCCACGTTCTTCTGTGACAGTTTTTCGCCGATGCTCGCCAGTCGAATGATAGTCAAATCACTCGTGGCAAACGCTGAGCTAAGCCTGGCTTGGTCATACTCTGATAGACCGTTCAGTGCATCTTCGTAAGACACTTCGACGTCGACAAAATCGGCCAATCTGTTGAGGTCATTCAGCTGATCGCTGATTACCGATCGTCGGGAGCAAGTCACAAGCAATATGTTCCTGAAGTTATTCCTTCTTCTCACCCGCCGTTCACTTTGAGAACTCATCGCTTCCGCGAATGCGATCGACAATCCCGCTGATCCAGCCACCAAGCTTACGCCGTCGACACTGAGAACCCTGTTGGAAATTTCGTGAAGTTCTCCACCAGATTTCGCATCTAATCCCAACAGCACAGGAATATCGTTTTCGACCGGATGTGATCCTGTGCCCGACTGAACGTATGCGCTGCCAGACAGTCCGTTTCGGGAAAGCGACTCTCCAACTATCTCAACAACTTTGTCCGATGGCACAGGTGACAGCTGATCGTTGCCGACGTCTGTTTCTGTAACTGGTTTTCCATCGACATAGAGGATGCCACCTGAGATCGTGCGTCCGTTCTGAGGATAGGCAGAACAGATAATTGCGTGATCCAAGTCGAGCAACTGCGCAGCATGGAATGCCTCCACACCAGGGTTCCCTCGTAACGTCGAGTCAATCTTGTTGAACAACGTTTTGACCCCGAGGTCACGCAACTGTGACACAACGCGCCGGGTAATTGATTCAACATCGGTAGGGCTCGCATGCCTTGTGCCCATGTTCACCGACACAACGTCAACATCATCAGAAATTGAAGGAACCTCGCTCGTTGTGGAAACGCGAACCGTAAATCCACGCGCTGCGAACGGAGCAGCAGCGTCAAGAGCACCTGTTAAATCATCGGCGAAAATGCCAAATACTGGAGCAGTCATGTACAGCAGTGAAGTTTAGTGCTGCAACGGATCAATTCGCCAATTTGTAGGGAGCCAACTAGACCTAAAACGGTTCAGGTTGCGGCTCTAGAACAAACGCAGGGGCACCAATTAGACCAGCACCGACCGTTTCATTAGTTCCTTCGTCAATCAGGATGAAACTTCCGGTCATTCTGTTGACTGAATACTCATCGAAAATTAGCGGTTCGCTGGTGCGGAGGACAACCTGTCCAATTTCATTTAATTCGAGATGTTCACAGTCCTCGGTGTTGGCAACCTCGTTGATGTCGATCTTGCACTGCAAAGCGTTGACCATCGCTCTAGCTGTGTGCGTCGTGTGCTTGATTCGGTAAATAGCGCCTTGTCGAAGGGCGGTTCGCTCGCTCATCCAACACACCGTCGCATTGATCGTGTTGTCCGCCCGCGAAACGTCTGAAGTGCTGCAGAACATTGCTCCCCGCGAAATATCAAAGTCATCGGATATTCTGATGGTTACCGCTTCGCCTTCACTGGCGGAATTCGCTTTACCGTTTGGGGTATCAATAGCCGTGACCGTTGTGGTCTTCCCAGCAGGCATTACAGCAATTTCCTGTCCAACCGTCACACTGCCACTGGAAATTGTTCCGGCGTACCCACGGTAGTCGTGCAGCTCATTGGTCAGTGGGCGGATGACGTACTGGACCGGGAGGCGGAAGCGCGAATCTGCAGTGAACACTGAGAGGTCCAGGTCTTCCAAATGTTCGAGTACAGGCTCGTCTTCATACCACCGCATACGATCTGATTTCTCGACCACGTTGTCACCTTCGAGTGCGGAAATGGGAATGAAGTGGTGAGAACCAATTTGGAGTTCTTCGAGGAGTGTGTGGAGATCTTTCTGAATTCGTCGGAATACATCTTCCTTGAAGTCGACCAAATCCATTTTGTTGATGCACACAACCACGTGCTTGATGCCAAGCAACGCTGCAATGATGGCGTGTCGACGTGATTGCTCAACTACCCCGTTCCGAGCATCGACAATTATCAGTGCAACGTCGGCGGTCGAAGCACCAGTAACCATGTTCCGGGTGTACTGCACATGACCAGGAGTATCAGCAAGGATGAACTTGCGCTTTGGAGTTGCAAAGTAACGGTAGGCGACGTCTATGGTGATGCCCTGCTCTCGCTCGGCACGTAGGCCATCAGTTAGCAAAGCAAGGTTGAAGTATTCAGAACTTTGACGCCGACTATGTTGCTCTGCGGAATCTAACACATCGTCATATATGGCTTTTGAGTCGTAAAGCAGCCGCCCAATTAGCGTGCTCTTCCCATCGTCAACCGATCCGGCAGTGGCAATCCGTAGGAGTTCCATCTAGAAATACCCCTCTCGCTTGCGATCTTCCATTGCCGCCTCAGCAGTGCGGTCGTCTGCCCTGCTGGCACCTCGCTCGGAAACTCGCGCCACCGCAATTTCGGCTATCACCTGTTCGAGCGTGTCAGCATCCGACCGCACACCGCCAGTCACTGTCATGTCACCCACTGTTCGGAATCTGACTTTTTCCGTGGTTATCGATTCACCCGTCTCTGGTTGCAAGAATTCCGAAACAGCCATCAACATGCCGTCGCGTTCAAATACTTCTCGCTCGTGGGCAAAGTAGATCGAAGGCAACTCGATGTCCTGTTCAAGGATGTACTGCCAAATATCGAGTTCAGTCCAGTTCGAGAGAGGGAAGACACGGATGTGCTGTCCTGGATTAATAAACCCGTTGTAGATATTCCATAGCTCAGGGCGCTGGTTTTTGGGATCCCACTGCCCAAACTCGTCACGGAACGAATAAACCCGTTCCTTCGCTCGAGCGCGCTCTTCGTCTCGACGAGCTCCGCCAAACACCGCATCGAACTTGTTCTCTCGAATGGTTTCCAACAACACAGGTGTTTGGAGTCGGTTTCGTGAACCACCTGGACCGGCAGAAGCAGTTACCCGTCCCGACTCAATTGCCTCAGGAACTGACCCCACGATTAGCTCGACCCCAAGATTTGATGCGGTACGGTCCCGGTACTCAATCGCCTCAGGAAAATTGTGCCCAGTGTCAATGTGAACAATCGGAAAGGGAAGTTTCGCCGGCGCCACCGCTTTTACCGCTAGGTGAAGCATGACAATAGAGTCTTTACCGCCGGAAAAAAGTAGTGCGGGACGATCGAATTCAGCAACAACTTCGCGAATTATGTGAATCGACTCTGCCTCGAGTGCCCCAAGCTGGCTTGAAGACAGGGCTAATTGTGGTGGGATAGGAGATTGCATTTATTGTTCGGTGGTCAAGTCGTGAGTCATTGTTTGGATCGCACGACAACGAACAACACGAAAGTTCGTGCTGTTATTGGAAGCTGCAGAGGAAAACTAACTTGAGGTTCAACAGACAGCTTGAGTGTTGGTACAACACAGACAGAATGCAGTGCGCGCGCTACCGCATGGGGTGGGGCACAAACATTCTTTCAAGCTAGACATAGAAATCACTTTGATCTTTGGAATTCTGCGAACCATTTAATTCTGCACGTACTCGAACAGGCAATCAACAAAGAATCTGACTCTATTGTGGCAACTGAATCAACTGCTTGAGGGATAAGCATGCCTGATTAAGGGTTCTGCTTGAACCAATCGACTGTGCGTTTCAGGCCTTCCTCGATCGAAACTCGAGGTTCCCAAGCAAGCTCTCGTTTAGCCTTCCCCGATTCAAGTGCAATCTTGTTGATATCGCCGGGTCTACTAGGTCCGTGCTGGGCAACTTCTGAGTGACCTGTGTGCCTCGCTAACAGTTCAAAAATCCGGTTTGTCGAAGTGCCAATCGCTGTTCCGACGTTATAAGGCCCATCTAGTTCCGAATCTCCTACTTTCACAATGGCATCGACAACGTCCGATACGTACACGTAGTCGCGCTCGTCATTGCCGTCTCCAAATATATGAAGCGGAGTCCCGTTCAACATTGCTCGGCTAAATATGGCAACTACACCAGCCTCGCCGTGGGGATCTTGCCGCGGACCATAAACGTTCGCAAGTCGAACAATCCCATAACTGAGGCCAGCAAGGTTTGCGTAGACAGGTAGGTATTGCTCAACCGCTAGTTTCGATACTCCGTAAGGAGAAAGGGGTCTAACTGGGGTTGTCTCGTCTGCGGGCAATGACTCAGGCGCACCGTACGCTGTGCCTCCCGAGGTGATGTAAACGAATCTAGTCTTTTCGAGTCCTGCTTCTCGTATGCCTTCAAGCAAGTTCAAGGAGCCCTTGATATTCACTTCTGCATCAAATTCAGGCTCACGAGCCGATACTGCAACACTGATTTGTGCAGCAAGGTGGTAAACGGCACTGGGTTTCACATCTGCGATCAACGCACGGAGCTCAGTTGAACGAACGTCCATGACTCGAAAGTCACATACGGTAGCAACATTGGTGCGCTTGCCAGTAGACAAATCATCCACGCCAACAACGGAATACCCGTCGGCAATCAATCTATCGACAAGATGAGAACCAATAAATCCGGCTGCACCAGTCACCAGAACTACTTTTGACCCGATATCGTGTTCCTCCCGAAACTATTCCTAAAAACCACTACTTTCTTCCCAAATCATCGTACTTGACCTGCCCCCCAAAAAGTAGACCAGGGTGAATGTTAGAAACTCTGGTATTTATTACAGGGGGTAGAAATGCCGAACAAGAGACATAGTCCTGAGCAGATTCTGGTCAAGCTTCGTGAAGTTGAAGGCGCCCTGGCAAAGGGTTAGACAGTTGGTCGCACCGTGAAGAAGATCGGTGTAACCGAACAGACTTACTACAGGTGGAGAAACGAGTACGGAGGTCTTTCGATAGACCAGGCAAAGCGTCTCAAACAGCTGGAACAGAAAAAGAGCCCGGATCTGAGGAAGCGAAGTTGTCACACAGACTACTTGCTCAGATTTACTCAGATCTAGGTAACAAAGCGCTGGCGGAAGAGCATTCGCGGCTGGGTAACTGACCCGGCCACAAATCTTGACCTGGTAACAATTTGCTCACTAAAGACGGCATTTTTCGGTCAATTTTGCGGAAGTAAAGTACTTTAAATTGCCAGAGTAAAGCACTCTATTAGCAACTCACTATTTAAAAGTGACCCTCGCGATTTCTGTCAATATTTCCAGTTGATTTTCAGTTTGATTTTCAGTTTGAAAGTTTGCCGAAATTCCTACGGTGATTTTTTGCCAGGCAGATACTCGTTTTGGGCAATTTAAAGTACTTTACTTCACTGTTTCGAGAAGGCAGATTTGCTATAATTCATGGGTCTTCCAGTTCAAGGAATGTCACTTCTGCGGTGGTAGCTCAGCTGGTAGAGCATCTGCCTTCCAAGCAGAATGTCGCGAGTTCGAATCTCGTCCGCCGCTCCATTTTCGTAAACAAAATCCCCGTCGTTCAGGCGGGGATTTTTTTTGACAGTCACCGTCTGCCTGCAAAGTCGGATAGTCTGCATTAGTTACCCCTACAACTCCTCCTGTCGGAACATTGGTTTTGCAGGATACGTTCGACACCGGTGCAGGCGCGCTCGACGGTAGAACCGTTGGATCCGAAACCTGGTCCGACATCGTTGGCACGTGGGAAGTGACCGCTGGCGGCAAGGCAAGACTGCTGACAGCAAATGGCTCTGGTGACCAAATTACAGCGATCGGGACTGCCACGAGAGCAGCAATCGAAGAGTAAACGTCCGCAACATCACCGGCGGATGCGGTCATTGCTGCAATCTCTTGCAGCACGCTGAACTACCTGACCGAAAGTTTCTCTTCGGCAGGGTCAAGATGTGGAAGTTCGTCAAACTGTGCGGTCATGTCAAAAACATCGATCCCCTAAACACACTTCCGCTTTTCTTGACCGAGGTGTCATCTAGTCCTGGCATCAACCACTCTGAGCATTAGTGTATCGTCACCAACGGTTGTCAGGCTTTGACAATGTTGATGACACTGCCCTCTGACGCATCACCAGCAACCACGGTATTCGACAATGATGCTGAGAATCCTTCACTGGAAATCGTGATCACGTCACCGGGTTGGAATTTCCAATCGCGGCCGCTGAAACTCAATTGGCTTGTGCCGAAAAAGTGCACATGGGCGTCGCCAGGGACGCGGTGAAGCGGGTACTTGAAATGATGGTCCTCACAGTTTGCGAGTGTATGCGACATGTACTGTTCACCTGAGTACAAAATACCGCTGTCGTAGATCACCTCGCCATCACGCTCAACCTTGCATTCCAACTCAAGTTTGTCGAACGCAAAGTCGGTGATTAACTCAGGACCAATCGCACACGATCGTAACTTGGAAGGTGCGAGATACAGATAGTTGATCCGCTCGGTCTCGTGATCCGACCACTCGTTTCCAAGTGTGAACCCGATTCGGTGTGGTACACCATCTTTGCTTATGAAGTAACACGCGCCGAGTTCTGGTTCCTCGCCACCATCAAGTGCGAAAGCAGGGATTTCCAACGTCTCTCCTGGTCCTCGAACAATTGTTCCGTTACCTTTGTAGAACCATTCAGGTGATGTGCCGCGCTGGCCCGGTGCAGGTTTGCCGCCTTCAATTCCCATTTGGAACATTTTTGCCGAATCAGTGACAGGTTCTTCCGCAGGCTTTTCGTCACCTGAATGCATCTGATCACGCGATTCCATGCTCCCGGTGTGGGTCAATCCAGTGCCCGTGACAAACAGTCGGTGATCGTCAGGGTGGTCGAATGGCACGATCAAGTATGGATCACTTCCACCTACCGTTGCACCCAGAAGGTTTTCGTAGTTCAGTGTCGATGCCCCATCGCCCGCTGCGCTGAGTGTTTCGTCGAAGGACATACCCGTTGACTGAGACGCCTGAAAAACGTCATAAACGGATGTCAACGCCGGGTCATTTGCGGTGACATCCACCACATCAGTGCCATTGACATACCCGACATGTCGACCGGTAGAAGGAACAATAAATTGAACTACGCGCATGGTTTTCTCTTGCTGATTCGAATTTGAGTCCACAGATATTAGCGGTTCGAATTCATGCGTTCACGGGAAATCATTGGTTATCCTTTCGATTCCTTTACAAATCACCTTGGTCTTTCCTTAATTTATGAGCACCCCTCGAACAGAAAACGCGTTTACTATCGATACCTCTTCGATCAAATTCGGAGCCGGAATAACCAGAGAAGCCGGTTATGAAATGAAGCGGCTCGGTGTGAAGCGGGCGATGCTGGTCACTGACCCTCGGATGGCGGCATCCGAGGCTGTCTCCAACACAGCGGGATCACTTCGGGATGCCAAGGTCGACTTTGCCACTTACGATCAGGTCAGCGTAGAGCCAACCGACCACTCGTTCAAAGATGCCATCCAGTTCGCTAAAAACGGTGGGTTCGACGGCTTTATTCCCGTAGGCGGTGGATCAAGCATCGACACTGCCAAGGCCGCAAATCTGTATTCGACCTACGACACAGACTTCCTGGAATTCGTAAACGCGCCAATTGGCAAAGGTACTCCCATACCTGGAGAGTTAAAGCCACTCGTTGCCGTGCCAACCACTGCCGGTACGGGCAGTGAAACTACAGGCGTCGCAATATTCGACTTTGAAGAACTTGGTGCTAAGACCGGAATAGCGCACCGGTCGCTAAGACCAGACGTTGGGTTAGTCGATCCGGAGAACACAAAAACTCTCCCCAAGATGGTCGCAGCATGCTCTGGCTTCGACGTACTTTGTCACGGGATCGAATCTTTCACTGCCCTACCATTTTCAGAGCGTGAAGCTCCAGCCACACCTGCGCACCGACCTGCTTACCAGGGGTCGAATCCCATTAGCGACGTGTGGGCACTTGCCGCATTAGAAATGGTCGGATCAAGCATCATTCCCGCGGTGCTGGAAAACGAAACTGAAGCGCGTTCAAACATGTCGCTAGCCGCAACCTTCGCAGGAGTTGGTTTTGGGAACGCAGGCGTTCACTTACCGCACGGCATGTCGTATCCGGTTTCTGGATTGGTCAAAGATTTTGTTCCGGACGACTACCCATCCGATAAACCAATCATTCCACATGGAATGGCGGTGATACTTAACGCCCCAGCTGTATTCCGTTACACCGCACCTGCAAATCCTGAGAGGCATCTTCGAGCAGCACGACTCCTCGGCGCCGACACAACTGGTGCAGGTCCAGAAGACGCAGGTGATCTACTTGCTGATCGTCTGATCTTTATCCTTCGAGAACTAGGGGTACCTAACGGTCTTAGCGGAGTTGGGTATACGGCCAGTGATGTACCTGCCCTAGTCGAAGGCACATTGCCTCAACACCGAGTGACAAAGCTTGCCCCGAAGCTAACCGGCGCGGACGAATTGACCGCGCTGTTCAACGATTCACTAACTCTCTGGTAGAGATCCTGATCTATCCGTTCGGGGGAGCTGGTGCGTCCGGGTCATCGAGGTAGTAGTGGACTACGTCCGGCGATGTAACCGCGTACCTGATCGAGCTTTCATCACCGACAGTCCTGATAGCGTGCGAAGTACCCGCTTCAACAAAAACGATATCGCCTCGCTTTGCGACAAACGCATCTTGATCGGCAACTTTGAACTCGACTTCACCCTTTGCTATGAACCACCATTCGTCCATATCCGGGTGCCAGTGAGGGCGGTTTGAACTGCCCGGCAAAGTGTGGATCATGTTCATTCGGTTGCGTTGATCGAGCAGAACTTCTTCGGCCCAGTTCGATTCCAGTCCGTGTCGATCGATCATGTACGAGAGCTTCGTGTGGATCATGTTGGGCGGCTCCCAGTCATCTGGGATCAGGATAGTTCGGGCAGGCACCACTCCCTTCAAATCGTGGTTCGAGTCTTCTCTTCCAACCACCATTCGAATGCATTGATCACCTTTCCACGGTTTGATGTCGTGACGATATCCGCACGGTGCAATAACGATGTCACCGAACGTACCGATGATCTGTTCATATTCACCAATGTCGTAGGCAACTTCGCCACCAAGAATGATCCAGAATTCATTGAAATCCGGGTGAAGGTGAGGATCGGAAGGAGCACCACCAGGCGAGCTAATCGCCGCCGCACGATTTCGTCCATCAAGGACGGTTTTGAAAGACTTTGTTGCGTCCTTATAACTGCCGGTTTCCCTAAGTCGAGCCAGTTCTTCAGGCGATTGAGCAATCGCTTCACAAAGTTCGGTGTAATCGATATGTCGTGCGTTTGTTTCAAGCATTGATTAGTTCCATTCCGGATGTCCGGCTCGAATGTCCGGCGAGACTTTACACCCTTTTTCTAGAACGGTCATCTAACGGCGCATCTGGAAACATTCAACGAGGGCGGCTCATGTTGGTGTGGTATAAATCCCGCCGACGGCTCGCGTCCAGATACCAACTGAAAAATAAACCGCAGTGCAGTTTGCGAAAAGCTGACCAATCTACGTAAGGCGCAACAATGACCGGAATGTCACTTACTCCCGAGAAAATCTCTGACTGTTACCTTAAGTCCCGTGATTCGGCGATCAATTTGTGATGCACGTCCCCAATGGCGTGTGGGGTTACGATACGCCCTGTGACGAGGAGGATTTGAAAGATGTAGTGAACAGATTGCTGGAAATGACGAATACAGGTCCATCTTCAAAGCTCCAACATCATGGCAAGTTAGCAATAATGCTCAAACCAACCTCCTTGCGCTAATAGTCCGAGAGGGATAGTTTGGACAGTTCCCGAAAGCAAGGCACATGAGTGAATTCAAATTCATCCAACTTGCCGATCCCCAGTTCGGTTTGTTTGCAATGTCGAGCGGTAAGACCGACGAGGAAATTGCAGCTTTTGCGGAGCGAGGTTTAAAACTTCGCAAAGCTCCGAAAATGGAGGGGTTCGCACGTGAAACTGAACTGTTCACCCGAGCTATCGAACGCGCCAACGAAGCACAACCTGAATTCGTAGTTGTGTGTGGTGATCTGGTCAATGAGCCCAATATTGACCCCCAGATCGAAGAAGCTCTTCGGGTTGGAGGTCTACTTGACGAATCAATCCCGCTTCACTGGGTACCCGGCAATCACGACGTTTCGTTAGATCACAGGAATCCTGTCGAAGAATACGTAGAAAAATACAGAAAGTACTTCGGACCGGACTACTACTCATTCTCCGTTGAAGACGTCCGTTTTATAGTCATAAATTCCACATTTCTATCTGTGCCGAAAGCACTGCCAGATGAGGCGAAGCAACAGCTTGAGTTTGTTGAGTCCGAAGCGACTATTGCGAGAAGCGTTGGTGATAAACGCATTGTGCTTCTTAGTCATCACCCCTTGTTCATAAAGTCGCCATATGAAGCAGACAACAGATGGTCGATTCAGAAGACCCACCGGCTCCCCTTGATGGAAATAGCAAGAGACCACGGAATCATTGCAAACTTTGCCGGTCATATGCACCGGAACAACGTGGTGGAGGCCGATGGTGTCGAGGTAGTGGCATCTGGTCCGGTCGGTTATCCGCTTGGGGACGATCCATCGGGAATGCGCTACGTGACTGTGCACTCGGACTCAATCACTCATGAGTATCAGTCCCTTGAGTGATTGAGAACGCTCTATCTCTGGCACAGGTCAGAATCACCCAAATCGAGTTGTTATCCCTCACTCCCTAGAATGCTACGTGCATGGCATCTCTGACCAACGCGAAGATAACTTGACTATCAAGGTCACCTGAAATCACTTAATGACTTACACGATCATTGGTCGCAACCCCATCAACGGCGAGATCGGCATCGCAATCGCAACATACTCACTGGCGGTTGGCGGCACCTGCCCTCACATTTCCGCCGCCGTTGGTGTTTGCACAAGTCAGGGTTCGACTAATCCAGCTATCGGACGCGAAGTCATTAGCAACCTAATTTTTGGCGATTCTGTGGAACTAGCGTTGGAAAATGCGCTATCGTCAGATGACTACCCGCTGAATCGGCAGGTTGCGGCAATGACCCAATCAGGTGAATTCGCAGTTCATTCCGGTTCGAATACCCGTAGCTTCAGCGGTCATCTGATTGGCGAAAACTGTCTCGCGGTTGGAAATTTTCTCCAGGGGAAGCATGTTCTTGAATCAATGGTCGAAGGTTTTGAAAATACTGCCATCGTCAACCTTAGCGATCGTCTGATTGGAGCACTACTAGCAGGCAAAGATGCTGGCGGTCAATCGGGAGACGGCGAAGTTCATCTCGTCGAACGGTCTGCTTGCATTATGACCACCAAACCCGACGACGCTTTTCCACTCGGTGTACGAGTCGACGTGAGTGATGATGCTGTCGGCGAATTGGCAAGTATTGCTGATTCTTACGCGGAAATGCACAGTTACTATTTGCAACGCGCCGTCGACCCTACCGATCTACCGGCGCAGGATGAGTACGTCAGACAACTTCGGGGCCAATCTTCACAGAAATTATGACAATACAAACCGTTTACGTCACACTCCAAGGCGATGACAAAATCTCGATTTTTTCACTGGACTCCGAAACGGCAGGACTTACACATCGTGAAGATTTTGCGATTGCGGGTGGACCAGCGCCGTTCGCAATATCGTCAGATGAATCGAATGCGTATGTCGGACTCCGTGACGATTTCAAAATTGCGAGCCTTTCCGTTGATCGCGCAACCAGATCGCTTTCGCTTGAAGGTACCGTCGATCTTGAGTCTGATCCGTGCATGATTTCGGTCGACAACAACGATAATTTTTTGCTTTCCGCTTACTACGGTGCAGGACACATCGCCGTTCACGGAATTGATGACTCGGGTAAGCTTATTCAAGAACCAATCGAGTGGATCTCAACTCGGCACCGAGCCCACTGCGCAATCACCGATGCGAGCAACAGCTATACGTTCCTGCCACATGTTGATGACTCAAATTCGATCTACCAATATAAGTTCGACTCCAACACTGGAGAGTTGACTCCGAACGATCCGCCCGCGATAGAACCACCTGCCGGTGACGGACCACGTCACTACGTTTATCACCCAAACGGAGAATACGTTTATTTCGACAACGAGCAGGGGTGCAGCGTAACCGCTTATTCATTCGACAAATCGTCCGGAACGCTCAAGCCAATCCATACAGTTTCGACTCTCCCGGATGGATGGTTGGGCGAAAACACGTGCGCCCAAATCCACATACACCCGAACGGCAAATTCCTTTATGCAAGTAATAGAGGCCACGACAGTATCGCCATATTTGCGGTTGACGAATCTACCGGCAGAGTTGAATCCCTAGGTCAGCAGCGAACACTCGCCACACCAAGAGCGTTTAATATCAATCCAACAGGTGACATCATGCTCGTTGGCGGGCTTGATGATGGAGAGCTTGCGACCTACCGACTCAATTCTGATACTGGGATGCTGAGTCACGCTGGGACGCAGGCGGTAGGCGACCAACCAATGTGGATACACATCGTCGAATAACGGTCGACTGAAGAAGACTCGGAGTAAACATCTTGGTTCTTGAAACCATCCGAACGCGCAGAAATATTCGTGAATTTACCGACCAACCGGTCTCGAATGATGACCTGAGAACCATAATTGAAGCAGCGACATGGGCTCCTAACCACCGTAACACCGAGCCATGGCGGTTCATTGTTCTTGAGAAGGATGGTGAAATGCGGAAGCACGTCGCGCAAATGATTCATGACTGGACGTACGAGAACGTAAAGAATCCGAATCCTGAACGACGTGTGAAAAGTTCTGCAGCAGCCCGCGACGAAATACTCGACACGCCTGCATTCATGTACGTCTATTCAGCTGCTGGACGTAACGAAGAAGAGACCCACGAAAACTACGGGGCCACAGCCTGTGCAGTTCAGAATCTTCAACTGGCAGCTCATTCGCTCGGTCTCGCAGTTGGCTGGTCAACCGGTAAACCTTGCATGGCTGGGGTTGAAACAGCCATCGGAGCAGAGCCTGACTGGGAGATAGTAGGCGCACTATACATCGGGTATCCGGCATATTCGCCGACCGCAGAACGCAAATCAGTCGACGAAGTTACGATATGGCTCTAGGTCTAAAGCTCGCCGAATCGGTCTCGCATTCTCACCCGACGACGAGTCGAAGAGATGACGCAATAGCCTCCTTCACGATCCCGATCGATCTCTGACGTTCAGCGATTTGGCGGCCTAGTTCCTGTCGAAGTGCTCGACTGAAGGAACGAACTCAGCGTCTTGTTCCATTGGGTACATCGGGCGCGCACAAATCGTGTGACCCAATGTTGGTAGGTTCGCACTCGTTGAACCGGGTGCATCGACGTTGAACTTCGCCTCTACCCACTCATCAAAAAACTGCGGCTCTGCATGAGGTGTTTTGATAATCGTGGTGTGGAAGTCTTTCGGGTCACAACCGTTTGCGAGGAAGAGTGAACGGTCGACCATCATCATCGAGTTGGTCATCGCCACAACGGTGATGTCGCCTGACTCGAGGACAGCTGTTGGTCCCGGATGAAGTATGAATTTCCAGGTCTCCATCGTCACGTGTTCCTGGTTTGCGACACTCTTCACCATCCACTCACGTTTAATCGGAGTAAAGCGGGAATCGAGCGCACCGCCAACACCGATAGTGATTATTGAACCGGCCCCGGCCTTATGCGCGGCATCGACAGCCGCGGGATCGACAATAGAAGCCAGGACCGAATGCGGATAGTCCTGCTCAAACATCTCAGCAATAATTGCGTTGCTGTCTCCTGATGCACCCGAGCTTGGAGCGTCTGCAGCATCGTAGAACGCCAGTGGCCCTTTCATTCCAGCGCCTTGCGAAACCGTCTCTTCGAGAGAAGTGAACACTCCCTGCATGATGCTGCGGTTCGGCCAGAAGTCGTCGGCTTGCTTCAAGACCGCCTCTTCAGCAAGTGCTGGATCGTTGTCTGTAAATACGAACGGTTGACTGCAAAGCTCTGGAACGTCCGTGAACGGGTTACAAATAAAGAATCCAGCGGATAGCACCCGCGGATCTTTCTCAAGTTCTTTGCAGTAGCGGATTTGTGCGCCGAATGCCCCCGTTGCAGTAATCAATTCGTTGCCTCGAACGAGGGTTGGGATACGCACTCGTGCTGCGACCGGTTTCGCTCCGTCTTTGAGGATGCGAGTAAGAATCTTCGCAGCGCGCCTGCCAGTGTCTTCAAAATCGACATGTGGGTACGTGTGATACGAGGCCAACCCGTTGATGTTTTCTAGCATCTTCGCGGTCAGGATGCCGTGAAGGTCCATCGTGATCACAATAGGAACATCGGGACCTAGAATCTTTCTGGATTCTTCGAGTAAGTACCCTTCGGGATCTAGCTCTTCGGTAGTCCCCATCGCTCCATGAAGCGAGAAATACACACCGTCGAGTTTTCCAGCGTGAGCGTTCAATGAATCGAGAAATTCATCAGCAATTTTCTCGAATGCGCTGTGGCGTAATGGCCCTGATGCATTTCCTTCGGCATCGAGAGTGAAGACAACATCGAGGTCGTCGCCGAACTCCTCTTCCAGCACGGCAAGCATTCCACCGTAAGCTGAGTTTTGTCCCACTGAGTTTTCTCGGATTTCTTCCCCTCGCATGAAGCTGAAAAATTCGTATTCACAGGGCACAGGGTTGAATGTTGAAATTTCCTGACTGCAACCGCCCATCAAAATGCGTGGCAACGTTTTCTCCTTGGGAATATGATTCGGCATGAGAAATTTATCAGTGAAATCGGGCCAGACTGGGAGCAACAACTGCAATTTGTCTGCGAATTTCTCATATCAAAATGTATTGAATGTCTGGCGATACAGATGGTCAAGTGATTTACAAACTAACGCTGGCTGGTGGTAATTCCTAGCACTCACTTGTTAAGTCGGGTTCAGAGAAATCATTTGGTTGAGACATCCGCCCGTCGTCGCCGACGGATCCGCAGAGGACCTCGCCCTCTCCAACACCCGCTGTTTAGACGCGTCTTTACTGTTGCAGTGGCAGGGCATCTCGTCAGGTTCATCGACTTCACGATAGTTGCCTGGCTCGTTGTGCAACTGACAGACAGTTCATCCGCTGTCGGATTGCTGATCTTCTTCCGCGTGATTCCGTTCTTGATACTTGGTCCCGTGGTAGGGACACTCCTCGACCGGTTCCCTCGCATCGAAATATTTCGTCTGACTCAACTCGGCTTGGCAGTCTCGGCTGCAGTATTCGGTGCAGCGGTTTTTCTTGATCTCGCGAGCTTGCCGGTGATATATGCCTACACGTTAATTATGGGAATTCTGTTCATGGCGGAGATCCCATCGAAGCGCGCTTATATGTCTGGAATCGTCGGTCCCGCAGCCCTGGGATCGGCATTAGCGTTGGACATGGTTTCACTAAACCTGTCTTGGTTCGCAGGCTCAAATCTCGCAGGTCTCGTAGCTAATCTCATAAACCCGGGCTGGGCTTACATGGTGATAGGTGGAGTCTTCTTTGCAAACTTTCTAGTTCTCAGAAAACTCCCAGTCATGTTCCGTAGAAGTGCTGAGGAGAATGCGATTGGTCCGCTGCGTTCGTTAGTTGAAGGCTTTCGCTACGCCCGCGGCAATCAGGCGATCTTCGCTGGTTTGCTCGTAGTCGGCATCAACAACTTTTTCGGATACCCGTTCGAATCGATGGCAGCAGCTTTCGCCAGTGATATTTATGACGCAGGACCGACGCAATTCGGGCTTCTCATGTCCGCGCAGGGGTTGGGTGCGACCATAACTGCTGGTTACATCGCTGTAATGGGACGCCGACTGAGGAATCCCGGGAAGTACCTGATCGTCGCCGCCATGATTCAAGCCATTGGAAACATTGGATTTTCCTATACGACCACGGTCACTACGGGATTCCTAGCGATAATGACGCTAGGTCTCGTTCAGATGGTTTTCGGTATTACACACACCATGCTGATACTGCTGGCTGCGCCTTCCAATTTGAGAGGGAGGATCATGGGATTCCAGGTGCTGATGATGGGATTGTTCCCGGTTGGCAGCCTAGCGCTCGGTATCACCGGAGACGCAATCGGGCTCTCGTCCGCCGTGAGAGTGTTTTCGATTACTGGGTTCATCCTTTTGTCGATAGTATGGATTTTCTATCCGAAACTCCGGCGACCAATCGTTTAACTCCACTTCATACTCATGAATCCGTTGCACCCTCCACGCATCTGAAATCCTGAGTACACACTGACACGAACCGGAGTCGACGAACAATGCCGCTGTACATGGACCACCACTACATAGAAGGCGTTCTATGGGATGACATCAAATTCGCACTCGAAAAAAGACCTGGAGCTGCAGGGTGATTTCGATGCAACGATGCTCACACACTGGTTCGATGAAGGGCGTAGGGCAATAACAAAACCGACCCACACACCTGCCGAATAGATCTCTATTTTTCGTTGTCGTGGGCTGCGCGCGGGTGTACAGTTCGTCGCTGTTAAATTCTGGTAAACACAGCCAATAGAAGTGGAACTCCATTGAAAGCAGCACAACTCGTCGCACCTGCAACTTTTGAGATGGTCGACATTGAGGAGCCAACCCCGGTTGATGGGCAGGCGAAAATCCGAATCGAAGCCGTTTCGGTTTGTGGATCAGACATTCATGGAACGTTCCACGGCGCAATTCCTGAAGAAAACTACCCGCTGACTCCTGGGCTAGGTTGCCACGAAATTGCTGGCACTGTCATCGAATCGAAAACCGACGACATCAAAGAAGGTCAGCGCGCTGTCATTCTCCCTACTCGAGGTCTCGGCGGTTTGATGGAGTACATTGTTCAGACGCCGGATCGAATTCTTCCAGTCCCGGACTGGGGACCAATCGACGAGTGGGTAATGTGCCAGCACACCGGAACTGTTCTCTACTCGGTCAAGCAAATGGGTAACGTTGCCGGCAAGCGCGTCGCTGTGCTTGGGCAAGGAGGAATCGGTCTTTCGTTCTCGATGCTCACCGAAAAGATGGGAGCAATGCAGGTCATCGGAATTGACCCGGTAGAAGCTCGACTGAAGAAGGCTCTCGAAATCGGTGCCACTAACACGGTTAACCCGGACAAGGACGACATGTACGAGGCAATCGACGAACTCACCGGCGGTGAGGGAATAGACATCGTTGTCGACGCAACAGGTGATCCTGAAGGATTCGGTCAGAGCCTCAAGATCGTAAAGCGATGGGGAATGTTCATTAGCTTCAGCCTCACAGGTCAGGGTGGAAAGATCTCCTCATTCCCTCACCAGGAGTTCATGTTCAAAGCGGCGAAAATTATTCCAACGCAGGTCGCCGCAACTTCTCAACCGACCCAAGACATTCGAGAAATGATTGCTCTGAAAGAGCGTGGTTGGGCAGACCCTGGTGTGCTCAAGTCGCATAACCTCGATTTCGATGACGTTCAGAAGGCATACGACATGTACTCCGACCAGTCCGATGGAGTAATCAAGGTTGCAATGAACGTAAACAGTGGCGGTAAATAACCTCTCCGCATCCCGGATCTACACTTCGAAGCCCCGGTCATACGCCGGGGCGTTTACTTTTGAGCGACCAACACACCAGAGCTACGTGTAACAGTGAAATGACCATTGTCCTGGATGTGTTGCCGTACTTCTTCTGCTACCGATTTCATGTTCAGCTCAGCATTCATAGATTCCATGTGGTTGATGAGAATTTCGGCATCAGTCGCCAACACCGGTGAACTGTCCACAATGGTTCGAACCATCGAGAACTTTTCCTCAAGAGGAGTGACTCTGTTTTCCAGTGTGAACGCGGAATGTGCCAAACCCACGTGCGCTACCCGTTTCGAACTGACTGCGTGGCGTTCCTGAAGTTCGAGTAATTCCGAAATATGCCCTTCAGAGTTGGTAGCCGACAAGAGTGAACTGCCCCCGAAACTTGTACGACTCGCCATGTTATTACGGAACCAAAACTAACTGAACGTACTCGTCGGGTCGCATCAAACGTTTCATCGATGACTGCATTTCGTCAAATCCAATGAAGCTCTGATCAGTCACCATCGTTTTTTCTGAGAGCTGACCTCGCTGCATGAGATTCAGCACGGTTTGCCAGTCGATTGGTTCCGAGCCGTAGGACGCTTTCATTTCGACCTCGCGCCCGATCCACTCAACGGTCAACAGGTCGACGTCTTCCCATGCCATTGAAACCACCAACACCTGTCCACCTTTTCGAACCATCTCAAGTCCCTGCTGAAGTGTTGGTTTCGCAGCGGCCGCATCGAATGCAACTGGAACGCCAGATCCTCCTGACCGTTCGAGTACGTCTGCAACTACATCAACATCCATCGGATTCATGACTGTCGACGCACCGAGTGCTTTTGCAGATGCCGCACGCGCTTCTGCTGGTTCAGAAACTATCACTTCGGACGCACCACCAGCATTCAACACTTGCATCACAAGCAATCCGATCGGCCCCGCTCCCATAACAACAGTCTGATCACCAATCTTGAACTTGGAAGTCCTAACGGCGTGAACGGCAATGGATGCGGGCTCAGCGAGCACGGCAAGCTCGTCACTCACTTCCTCAGGAATTCTTAGAGGCAGCCATTCAGGCAGCACTGCGTACTCTGCGAATCCACCAACCATCGTGGTTTCGATTCCAACGGTACGGGCGCTATATCGTTCGGTCCGAGTGATCGGTACAGGTGCATCCGCTGGACGAACTCCGCCTCCGCTGACCACTCGATCGCCCTCTTTTAATTGGCTGACATCTCGACCAGTCTGAACTACTTCACCGATGTACTCGTGCCCAAGAATCGAACCCGAATTCGCCATACCGTACTGAAAACGATGAACGTCCGATCCGCAAAGACCCGAGTACTTGATTCTCACCAGGACTTCATTCGGTCCTGGCTCAGGTATTGGAACGTCCTCAATTTCGATCTGTTGGGTTCCGCGAATTACGGCAGCTTTCATTTAGTGCACCAGTTATTAAGGGTTGCGAACGACGGTTCATTTTCGAGAACCGCCACTCGATTTCGTATGTAACAATCCAGCCGCCGGATTATGCAGCGGGTATGAACGGCGGTCAAAGTATTAGAAACATGAGGTGAATCATCTCCAGGCTCGAAAACAAAGTTGCGATAGTCACAGGGGCAGGAACACGCTCGGAAGATGTTGAAGGGGTTGGTGCTTCAACTGCCAAAGTATTTGCACGTAACGGTGCGAAAGTGGTGATCGTCGACATGGATGAACAAGCGGCCAACCGAACACTTGCGTCAATTCAAGACGAAGGTGGCCAAGCCGAGAAATTCATTGGAGACGTATCTAACGAAGACGATTGCAAGGGCATAGTTGATGCAGCAGTGGTCAACTTCGGAACCGTCGATGTACTAATGAACAGTGTCGGCATTGGTGGACCCGGAGTCACGACCGAAGTCACTGAAGAATCCTGGTACAGGGTCCTGGATGTCGATCTGAAAAGTACGGTCTTCATCTCGAAGTACGCGATCCCCGTGATGGAAAAGAACGGTGGTGGTTCGATTATCAACGTTTCATCGGTGGACGGTATGCGTGCTGCGATGACCAGGAATATTCCCTATGCCGCTGCGAAAGGTGGGATGATCACCGTGACCAAGGCAATGGCAGTACACCATGGACGCCAGAATATCCGGGTCAACTGCATCGCTCCGGGAATGCTCTACACAGCAATGACGGCAGCGATGGATGACCGTCGGCGGCAGGTCAGACGAGACATCGCACCCCTCGGAACAGAGGGAAAAGCTGAAGACATCGCAATGGCTGCGTTATTCCTGGCGAGTGACGAGTCGCGGTGGATCACTGGAGTGCTGCTACCTGTTGATGCGGGGCTTATGGCGGCAGGTCCGCAGAGCCTACTCAACAACGTTCTTGAGGACTGGGAGTACGTGTAGTGAGTTCACGTAACCGTGCAACTGGCCGGTCGAACTCAATCTCAAATATCCGGTTTCGGGACACAGTGTCCAAGCCGTTCGACTAACCACCGTTTCTTTGTAATATCCCGCAACCAACTCAAGATCTGAAACGAGAGAACTGAACGATGTCATACACATTCCAACCGAACGAAATGTACCGAATGCCCACTCACTTTGGTCCTGCAACCGGTCCTCGACGCGGACCAGACGGTAGGAAATTCCTCTGTGAAGACAATCCAAAATCTACCTCGCTTCGGGTCTCGTTTTTGTCCAATTCCTCACAGCTGGAAAAGCTCCTTCCACCAGGATTCGAACTTTACGGCGACCCAGTGGTGACCGTGAACGCGTCGTACATAAAAGAAATCGAGTGGCTGGCAGGTCGTGGTTACAACGTGCTGGGTGTAACCGTCCCCTCCCGGTTTAAGGGACAAGTCGATGACGTAGTTGGTCCGTTTCTGTTCGTTTTATGGGAGAACCTTGCTGACCCGATCATTACCGGCCGCGAGGAGCTAGGATTCTCGAAGATCTACTGCGAGCTTCCCGATATACGAGTGGCTCAAGGTTCGGCTGCGTCACAGGCATCCTGGCTTGGATTTACATTCCTCGACATGGAAGTGAAAGATCTCAAGCCTAGAACTGAAGCAGCACCCGCAGGTCGTGACGACGGCCAACTGCACTACAAGTACATGCCTCGGACCAGTGAGTGGGGAACCGCCGATGTGCGGTACCCGGTGATTACACCTGCCGAAGGATCAAACGCGAAAGTAACTGAAGATCTCGTAGGGCACGGCACATTAAACTGGCATGAAGCGCGCTGGGAAGATCTTCCAACGTTCTATCAGGCAGTAAACGCCTTCGCTGAACTGGAAGTCAAAGAGTACGTGTCGGCGGGGCTAACTCGTTCTGTCGGTGGGAAGGACCTGAGCGATCAACGGATCTTGAAGTAGTTCGCTGTCTAACCCATATGTGAACCGCCGGCGACGTTTATCGCTAGGCCGGTTAGATAGTCGGACTGTGACGAAGCCAGGAACGCAGCGACATCTGCTACGTCCTGTGGCTGAGCTATCCGTCCAAGCGGATTGTTCTCGTTGACTCGCTCGACCATTATGTCACGCCATTCTTCAGTTGACGTTTCGGCATCGGGTTTCAGAGCAGAAGCCATTCCGTATACGCGTTCAGTCTCGACGAGGCTCGGACAAATGGCGTTTACATTTATTTTGTGAGCAGCAAGTTCCTGGGCGAGAGACTGCGTGAAGCCGATTACTCCAAATTTCGAAGAGCAGTAGGCAGCAAAACGAGCAGAGCCGACTTTTCCAGATACCGACGACATGTTGATGATTTTTCCGCCCCCGCCTCGTTGGATCATGTGCCGTGAAACTGCCTGGGACATCAGGAACGTCCCTTTCAAGTTCACACCAATCACTAGGTCCCATACGTCTTCTTCAAGCTCAACAACAGGGACTCGATCAGGACCCGCAGGCGCGCCTGCGTTGTTCACAAGAATGTCGATCTTTCCGAACTCTTTAAGTGCACCTTCGATCATCGATGCAACATCATCTGAATCACTTACGCTTCCCGTTAGCGCGATTGCTTTTCCCCCTGAGTCGTTGATTTCTTGAGCAACCACATCGAGACCACCCCACTCTGGTGTTGCGTTTTTTGTCAGGTCAGCGACAACAAGAGTTGCTCCCTCGGCGGCTAAACGATTCGCAATACAACGACCAATACCGCTTTTTCCACCGGCACCAGTTACAAGGGCGATTTTTCCATCAAGGTCGTACATGAATTCCTCTGATGCTTTTACAGGGTAGGAAGTTTGAGATCTTCCTCAACTATCTGCTGCCATTTGAGCATAATGACTGCTCAATTCCCATTCAAATTCTTTCTGCGACAGTACTTTAATCTCATAAAGTGATCCGGTTTCAAATCACCGGATCACTTTTTCCTGTATGGCAAATAACCCCAAATAACATGTGAATGTTTGGTTCGGTTGGGACGGAAAATAGTCAAAATCGCACTACGCCAACATTGCTAAATCATGCAACGCAGGTGGTAAATTCCCGTCATTCAAATTTCGACGAGGCAATGGAGTTACTCGAATGCTTACAGCCGGAGCTGGACGCGCCGACATCACACCACCAATAGGGATTGCTCACGCCGGTTGGGGAGCTGCGACTCACCAGCGTGCAGAAGGCGTAGATATGCCGTTCTATTCGACAGCGTTGTATGTGACCAACAGTGAGTTAGAGCTGGCAATCGTCGATCTTGATGTTGGAGTTCTCACGAATTCCGATGATGCAGCAATTCGAGCTGAAGTTGAACGCACTTCGGGCGTGAAATCCGAAAACCTCAGACTCACTGCAACCCATACTCACTCAGGTCCTGTCAACCGTGGTTCCTGGCTAGATGAAGGAATGGAACTAGTTGGTCCTTACTGGGACTCGCTCCCAGGTCGCGTCGCAGAGTCAGTTAATGCTGCTAAGTGGTCAGCGAAGCCTGCGCACGTTGGTGTCGGGAGTGGATCGTGCTCGATCAATGTGAACCGACGCCCTGCCCTTGATGACGGCACCTTGTTCACCGGAAGAAACTGGGACGGATTCGTTGATCGAGAAGTTGGAATCGTTGCAATCAACGACCACGACGGCAATGCGATCGCGACACTTCTTAACTACACGTGCCACCCGACAATCCTGGGTCCAGCAAACAAACTTTTATCACCGGACTACCCCGGCTATGCACGCAGAGTGGTGGAGCAATATGCCGGTGGACTATGCCTTTTCTTGCAGGGGGCGGCCGGAAACTGTGGTCCAACCCATGGATTTATCGGCGAGCGCGAGGTAGCGGAATGGCTCGGGACTCGACTGGGGTTAGAAGCTGCAAAAGTTCGACTTGAAACTGACCCTATCCCAAGGAAAGAACGGCTGGTAGAAGTAGTGCCATCAGGTGCTGATCTCGGAATGTATGAGGATGATGCAGCTGGCGAACCCGACGACACTTTGCGAGTGGTCAATACAACGGTTGAACTACCGGTCGGACAATTCCCTGAAGTTGCCGAGGCGCAGGCGGAGTTCGACCGAATCGTCGGGATTTTGAAGGAGACCCGCGAAAAGGGATCCCAAGCCGAAATCAAGGAAGCCGTGAAGAACGCCAAACGCCAAGGATTTGTTTTAAGCAATGCAATGCGGACTGAAAACGGTCCAATGTCTATGCCTATCCAGGCAATGAGAATCGGCCCAGCAGCTCTAGTCGGAATCCCGGTCGAAGCGTTCTCAGAAATTGGAAACGCAGTGAAAAAAGCGTCCCCAGCCAGACAAACCCTGTTCAGCGGATACTCGAATGGCTATCTCGGGTACATGCCAATGGCGGACAACTTTGAAGAAGGTGGCTACGAGGTAACGACTACGCCAATGGCTGCCGGAGCTGCCGAGGAAACAATAGCCGCTTGCAACGACGCAATCTCAGTGCTCTGGCGGTAGTTGACCGGCTTATTCGCTCTTTCATCTTTTATTTAGTCGACTCCGAGTATCTTTCGAGAGTTTCCTAATCGAGCACTCAACTCAAGTGCCTAGTTCACAACAAAAGAATTCCCTTCTGGAAAATCCGCAGTTCATGCGCCTCTGGGCAGTCGGTTGGATGACTGGCACGATGATGTGGCTAGAGTTGCTGGTGGTCGCGCTTGTTGCGCTTGAACTAACCGGATCACCATTCCTAGTTTCGGTGATGTTCTTCCTGCGGTTTGTTCCGATGCTTTTCGGATTCGGAATTGGAGTGCTTGCGGAACGATTCAATCGCAAGTACTTGATGATCTTAGGACTCGCTGTTCAGGCAGGAACGTCACTTTGGCTCGGATTGCTAATCACAAATGATTCTCTACAGTACTGGCAGCTCGCGCTCGGTAATTTTGTAATCGGTGCGGTCATGGCAAGCGAGTTCCCGATACGTAGAACAATGATCGGTGAAGTAGTTCCAAAAACGACTGTAGGCAGGGCTATCTCTCTAGAGCAATCGACCAACTCTTTATTCCGAATTCCTGGTCCATTTATTGGTGGAGTCTTCCTAGCAACGATCGGTGCTCAAGGTGGATTTTTCCTCGGTGTTGCGCTTTATTCGGTCGGACTCTTGATCGCACTTTCGCTGAAGTATGAACGTCCGGCTTCGTCGAACGAAATAGTTGGCCCAGTTACTCAAGTCATCGAAGGAGTTCGCTACATAAGCAAGAGTCAGCTGATGGTTGGAACGCTTGCTGTAACGCTGATCCTAAATATGTTCGGGTTCTCATATTTGAGCCAGCAACCTGTCGTAGTGAAACAGGTGCTAGAAGTCGGTGAAGTTCTCATTGGGGTGCTGCAGTCAGTCGAAGGTGCAGGAGCTTTTGTTGGGGCATCACTTATCGCGATGTATGCCCAACCGCGCCAGTACCCACATATATTCATGTGGGGTTCGAGTTTGTACCTGGTCGCAATATTGCTATTCTCACAGTCCGAGGTCTACTGGCTAACGTTGATCATTATGTTCATCGGTGGAATTGGAATGTCGGGTTTTGCAACCATGCAGTCGGCAATCATGATTTACACGTCATCTCCTGAAATGCGAGGGAGAGCACTAGGTTCAATCGCGGTATTCATCGGTCTGGGACCGTTTGGACAACTTGGTATTGGAGCGCTGGCTAGCGTGCTGGATCCAGCCACAGCGGTTCTGATCGTTTCTGGTATCGGAATCGCGCTCATGGCAGTCGCATTCATTCTTATTCCAGCAATGAGAACTTCCCGCAGTATGAAAGACACAACTGCTTAAACAAAAATCTCCTGCAAACAACGTTCACAGGAGATCCTAGTCCGATAACTCAGTTGATGTAGATAACTGGTCGCTTGCCGAGTATGCGGATACATAGTCCTAACTCGAAAGCTGCCTCTTCGGCCACCAGCTAAGATTTCCTAGTAAGGCCGTCATACTCGGGACCAGTAGCGCTCGCACTACAAACGTGTCGATTAAAACTCCAAGCATTACTGCGAATCCGAGTTGGAATATGTCTCTAAGTGGAAGCGTTGTTAGAACAGCAAACGTTCCTGCCAAAATTATTCCTGCAGAAGTAACGACTCCTCCTGTCCGCCCTATAGCAGTAGCGATGCCGTTCCTAATGCCCTCCTTGCGGGTAGCCTCTCTGATTCGGGACATGACAAATATGTTGTAGTCAGCTCCGAGTGCAACCAGGAATATGAACATCCAAACACCGTTCGAATACGCCACTCCGGTGTGTCCAAAAACTTCCTGAAAGATGAACACTGAAATTCCGAACGTTGCCCCGAAGCTGACAATCACACTGAATACGAGGTATAGCGGTGCCACGATCGATCGCAGCAGTATGATGAGGACACCGAAGATCGCAAGTAATGAAACCGGTGCGAGCCAGGAAATGTCGGCATCAATTGAAGCCTTGGTGTCCGCTTGAACAGCAGATTCCCCTCCGACAAGAATTTGGCTCCCTAGAGCCGAGCTCAAAAGCGACTCGGCGACTGTCGAGCGAATAGTTTCAATGCGGGTCAACGCAGGTTGGTCATACGGATCGTCACCGAAGATCAGATCAATTCTAGCTGTGGTTCCATCAGGCGAGACGAATCTCTGATTCCCGAAGATCGCAGCCTGCGATTCAGACGCTGGTACACCGGTAGGTCGAGTGGGTCCGGTGACGCTGATTACTCCGTCGATGTTGGCAAGAGAATGCGAAATGCTCTCAAGCTCTTCGAAGTTTGCAAGGACGTTACCCTGCTCCACATTGACGAATACCTGAGTTGGAGCGAGCTGACCAGATGGGAATGAGGTGGTGAGCAGTTCATATCCACGCTTCGATTCAGCATCGTCGGGGAATCCGTCGATGAAGTTAAAACTTGGTGAGATGCTCCAGGAAGGCAACGTGCCAAGGACGATTAGCACCATCGTAACGACGAAAACAGTTGCGGGTCTGCGTGATACGTAACGTCCAACGCTATGCCAGAAACCATCGGTTCTGACAGAAGATTCTTGAATAAGAGGTCGCGGCCAGAACGCTGCACGACCGAGCAAAGCGATGACAGCAGGCATCACCAGCAGACCCGAAAGCAACACTATGCACATCGCTAGAGCGAGCATGGGACCGAGTGATTTGAACGAACCGAAAGAGGCGAACGTGAGGGCAAACATTGCCACCACTGTCGTACCAGCCGATCCTGCAATCGAAGGTCCGACATGACTCATCGTAGAGCGCATTGCAGTCCACTTATCAGAGCTCAAAACCAGCTCTTCACGATATCTCGAAACAATGAAGAGTGCGTAGTTGGTTCCTGCTCCAAAGACCAGTACCGACATGATCGCAGTGACCTGACCGTTGAGAGGAAGATCGAACTGCTGTGACAACATAGCAGCCAATGACTGCGACAAGGTCAAAGCTGATCCAGTAACAATTAGAGGAACGATCGCCAAGACAGGTGACCTGTAGATAATCAGTAGAAGGACAAGCACGAGCAAAACGGTGACCAACGTCACTCGAAGGTCAATTGAGTTGAACACCTCTACCGCATCACTAATGATGCCGGCAGGGCCGGTGACCGCAGTCTCAATTTGCAGATTACCCCCGACCAGTTTCGCCTGTTCAGAAATCCAAACTACAGCTGCTCCGAATTCAGGACCTGAAGGCGAGCCACCGATCGTGACTACCGCCATCGCAGTGAGTGAATCAGGAGCCACAAGCGAAGCGAGTGCCCCGGGCGAATCCTCAGGAGTAAGGACAGAAACTATGTTTTCAGGCGCCTCAGAGCTCCGAGCCACTTCTGCGAATTTGGATATCGGACCTTGAAGAACGTCATAACCGCTTGTGCTTTTGAACACTACTAGGGCTGGAATTCCATCTCCAGTCGGAAATTTTTCTGATGACAGCTGCGCAGCAGCCACAGATTCGGCTCCGGCTGGCAAAAATTCCTCTTGGTCGCTTGTAGTGACCTCGGAAAGATTGGGGGCGATAGAACTGATGGCGCCGATGATGGCAAACCAGACAGCCATGCCAATAAAGGCTCCGCGCTTGGAGGAGGAGCTCAATAGTAAGAATTTCATTGGGTTTCAGCGGGTGGTGTGGTCGGTGGATTATTAGGCGCTTGCCGCTAACTCTGAGTCTGTGCCACCAGCCAGCTCGGCAATCACATCAGAACGAACGTTAGGAATTATGTAGGCACAATTCACGCACTTGTGCTCTAAACCATCCAAACCTTCATAGCTGTGGATCGCGCCATTCAAGCACTTCGGGCAGGACTTCAAAAACAGCATCTCAATTTCTCCGTTCATTTAGCTAGCCCGCTGACTGAGGCAGTCGGGCGACTCAGGAAAACGATTCGATATGAACATCCGTCAACATTCGTTGGTGCGACGCCGTGGCGAGTACCGTAGCGTCACCATCCAAGGCGTAGGCGAGATGAGGCTCGGTCCAAGAATGTCCCGATCTTGCACCTGTCAACATTGACCCAAACACGCTTGTGAAACGCCCATAGAATTCCCAGCAGGTTGAACCAGCAATGACGAAACCGATTGCGAGTACACAAAGCATTTCCATCGTTCCAACCTCCTAGTTGGGCCCGACGATTTGACTTCGTCGATTTACCAACGTTTTTCAGAATTCGCACTGAATTTCTGAGCGACTCCTAGACATCGTAAACCCGAAAGGCTGTGGAGTAAAGTCATCATTTGTGTAATAATGTCTACATGAGTCCAAAAAACCTGGCTAAGCCTAAAAACTCAGATCTCGACAAACATCGCCACGCTCTACTCGAGGCATTGCTCGCTGGAGATTCTCTGCGTGCCACCGAATTGGTCGACGAAGCGATTTCGAACAAATGGGAGCCGTCATCAATCTATGTAAATATCGTGGGTCATTCGATGGCGGAAATCGGTGCGATGTGGCATCGGGGACGTTTGACTATTGCTGAGGAACATCGGGCGACTCAAATAGCCTTCAGGCTTCTGGCACACGCTCAAGCCTCTTACATCACCGACCATCGGGTCGGGCTCAAGGCCATCGTCACAGCGGTAGAGGGCGACCAACATATGGTCGGTGGTCTCACTTTCGCTGACTTACTTCGATTCGAAGGATGGGACGTAGACTACCTTGGCGCAGACATGCCGATTGAGGACTTGTACGCTTTGGTCGAGAGTACTCGTCCAGATCTACTAGGGCTCTCCGTAACGCTTCCCGAAAGTCTCGATTCGGCAATGCGCACCGTCGAGAGGGTGAAGTCCAATGGGTTTTCGCCTACTGTAGTTGTCGGAGGAGGTGCGCTCACGGAGAACATTTCTCGAAAGCGCATGTCAGAAGTTGGGGCAGACTTTGTTTCTTCGAATTCCCTTGAAGCAGTTGAGTGGATTCTAGAGAAATTCGACCTGGGGTTCTCGGCCCGAACTTTGGATGCAATGCTCGCCGATATCGGGCAACGTATCCAATCTCTGCGAAAAGAACGCGGGATCAGCCAGGGCGATTTAGCGAAGTCGGCGTCATTGGATCGGTCATACATTTCGGCTGTTGAGCATGGCAAGCAAAACGTGAGCTTTGCGACTTTGAAGGCTATTGCTGATTCACTGAAGGTGCCAATCACTGAGTTGATCGACGAGGATTAGATGGGGAAGTTTGAGTCTACTTATACGGAAAATACTCGTGAGACTTTGCCTACTATTCAGCGCCTGAGCGACGGATCTTATGAGCTGCAATCTCGCATCCTACTGGAAGCTAGAATAGACGAAGTATTTTCATTTTTCGCTGATCCAACAAATCTCAACCAGATAACACCAGAGTGGCTTCATTTCGGGATTGTCACGCCGATGCCAATTTCAATGTCTGCGGATGTCACTATCGAGTACAAACTGAAGCTGAGGTCAATTCCAGTCTCCTGGAAATCGATCATTCCGGTGTGGGAACCGCCGTTCAAATTTACAGACCGGCAACTTCGGGGCCCTTACACAAGCTGGGTTCACGACCACCTGTTCTCAGAAATTAGCCCAGACCTCACCTCCGTCGAAGACAGAGTCCGTTATCGGGTTCCGACTGGGCGCCTCGCCCACTTCCTATTCGTGAAACGAGATTTGCTCAAGATTTTCAACTACCGAGCCCAAACGCTGAAAGACATATTTAATTGAGCGCAAGGCGATCTTGCGTGAGTGTGTACCCCGAAAAATCGCAGTACTTGCTGGATGGTGGGACATAGCAGTCACAGGCCTTCGGTCAGAATTCTGAGGACATATCTATGGTCCGCTGGTCGCTGCGCCAAAAAGTGGACAAGATTTTCAGTTGTGATCAGAGAGAATCACGATGAAGCATTCAAGCAACGTTATGGCAAACAAGTTGATAATCAAGCAGGAACGACAGAGATGCATGCTAACGAAATCCGCGAACATATATTGATGCACGCTATGCAGATTGATAACGGATTCGGCTAGGTCTAAGATTCGGCGCTCGAACGCTGCAACAGTGATGCTTGATTGATGATCATTGATGAGGGTACTGACAAAACCCGAAATTCCATCGTTGCTAGAAAAACTACTCAAAGAGTACGAGATTTAGTCACGTAAACTGTTCATGAGCGTACTTTTTTATTCGTATTTCACGCTTTTTAAAGGAAGCAACGAAGAATGAAAATAACGTCATTAAATCCCTGGCTTGTGAAGGTCGATGGTACGTTTTGGGGCGAATATTTTTTCGTTGAAGTGCATACCGATGAGGGCATTACTGGCTGGGGTGAAATCACAACCACCACGTTGATTGCCAACCGTGCAGTAGCGGGGATCATTGATCAGCTAAACGATCTCCTCGTCGGAGAAGACCCCACACATATCGAGCGAATCTGGAACAAGGTTTTCCGCTCGTTCACCTACATGGGTTCACGTGGCGCAACAACTCACGTCGTAAGTGGAATCGACATTGCTTTATGGGATATCCGCGGCAAACAACTTGGGCTGCCAATCTATGAGCTACTGGGTGGAAAAGTTCGGGAAGACGTGTTGCTCTATACCCACCCTGACCAGAGCAAGTGGGACACAGACGAAGGAATCGAACAAGAGGTTAGAAAGATCGTCGAAAGCGGTCACACTTCAATGAAGTTTGATCCTTTCCCGCACACGGGCGAACAGGAGACACAAAACGCTGGTTACATGAGTGGGACGCTCGATAGAACTGGAGAACGGCTAGCGGCTAACGTTACTGCAAAAGTACGTGATTACGCCGGTGACGACATGGAAATCCTTATTGACGCCCATGGGCGGTTTAACGTGCCCACGGCAATCCGTCTGTGTAACTCGCTTGAGGATGCTGCCGGTATCGACTGGTTCGAAGAACCCGTACCTGTAGAGAGTTATCATGCGCTGAGCCAGGTGCGCGAGAAGGTAAACGTTCCAATATCGGTCGGAGAACGACTCCATACCCGTTGGGAGTTCGTGCCAATTTTTGAAAACGAACTTGCTGACTTCGTCATGCCTGATGTCACATGGACAGGTGGTATTACTGAGCTTAAGAAGATTTCAACACAGGCTGAGTCGTACTACATCCCTGTCTCACCACACGATGCGAGTGGTCCAATCAATGTGCTTGCAGGAGCGCACGTCATGCTCACGGTTCCGAACTTTTATAGGATTGAAACTTCGAACGCTGACCTCAGCACCTATAACCAGTTCATCGAAACGCCTCTCGACAATTCTGGTGGCTCTCTGAAGGTACCTAACAAGCCCGGACTCGGCATCGAAATGAACATGGACTACATGCGCTCCAACAAGCTGAATTAGTTTTGATCGCCCGAAAATAGTAGTCTGGTTATGTTGGCGGCACGCGCTTCCGACAAACTTTATTTCATTACCGTAGAATTCAGCCCAAAGTAGTTGATCTGAAATCGATCCGTCTGAAAATAAAATGGTGCAATGACCCTCACCGTAGCCGCCCTTTATCACTTCACTCATATCGATGACTTAGAAGGCAAAAGAGATGAGCTTCTGGGGTTGTGTCGTGCAGAAGATGTGTACGGCACTTTGATTCTCGCAGAAGAAGGAATTAACGGGACGATTGCCGGACCTGCTTCTGGCATCGAGAACGTGATCGGCTGTCTCAGCAGCTGGCCTGAAATTAATGGCCTTGAAGTGAAATACTCGGCAAGCAGCAGTCGCGCGTTCAAGCGATTAAAGGTGAAGGTCAAAAAAGAGATTGTCACCATGGGCGTACCTGATGTAGATGTTGCGAAAGACGTCGGTACGTATGTTGAGCCCAAAGACTGGAATGAGTTGATTGAACGGGATGATGTACTCGTTGTGGATACACGCAATTCTTACGAGTTTGGTGTTGGTAGATTCGCAGGCGCGTTAGATCCCGAGACTGAAACTTTCCGAGAATTTCCTGCATGGGCTCAGGATCTTGCGAGCGGTGAAGAAGGATCAAAACCAACCGCCGTGGCTATGTATTGCACTGGTGGAATCAGGTGTGAGAAGGCGACTGCATACATGCGGAAACTCGGCTTCGTTGAGGTGTACCACTTGAAGGGTGGCATCCTCAAATACCTGGAACAGGTCCCTGAAAAAAATAGCTTGTGGGAGGGCGAGTGTTTCGTATTCGACGAGCGTGTTACTGTCAGGCACGGACTCGCCGAGGGCAATTATCGCCTTTGCTACGGTTGTATGAACCCAATTTCACCGGATGAGCGTCAGTCACCTAATTTCGAAGAAGGTGTTAGCTGTTCGAACTGTTACGATTCGCTTTCGAACTATGACCGAGACCGCTTCAGGGAACGTCAGAAGCAGATCAATCTGGCCAAGGACCGTGGAGAATCCCACTTCGAAGACCGAGCTCGACTGCGGTAGCTGGTCAGAAAAATAGTGAGTGCATTGTTACGGGGCGTTAAACCGGCTTTACCTGCCGAACAAAAAACTGACCGTCACCATTACCAACGTCGACGGTTTCTCACACAACAGCATCTCGATGCCGCACTGTCCAGCCCCACAAAAGTGCCTGAATAAGATGGCAGAAGGGTTCTCTAGCTGAGACTTGGAAACGAACAGTACGAAGTTGACATTGCGTTATGCTCAAACAGAGGTGCCATAGCTTTCTATGAGCACCGACCGGACACCGTTTTGCTGGACGTGGGAATCACCGGGGAGGGCGGCGACAAGTTGATGTGTTGAGATTTTTCATCGCGCCACCTATCAACATCGCACGAAGCAGCCAGAATCACGAGATTTTTTGTTGGCTCGAAGCAAAACAAAAGCCACCTGAACCTAATCCCTGTGCTTCCTTATGGCAATGTCATGAACCTAACCTGAATGTCTATTATATTCACTTATCCATTTATTTTTGGTATTATATCCCACAGCACTGATTCTCTAGTCTTTAATCAACAGGAAACTAACCTCAATGCAAAATTTTTCAGCCTTCACATGGCTTTACATGGCGGCAGCTTTTTTATCATTCCTAATATCCGTGGCCCTCTGGTTTTTTGGTGACGGAGATTCGGAACACGAGGCGATATTCGTGGGTATCTGGGTTCCTTCCATACTGACCCTAGGAGTTGCTCTAGAAGGGAAACTTAGATGAACGCCAGTTACGTCGTCACCGGAACGTTCATAGTTGTACTGGCCGTGATGATCGGTGCAGCTATCAGTTTTGTCGAACTTTCAAAATCCGATCGCCAGTAAAAAATCCGTAAAGGAATTCGTTGCCATGAACTCTACTTTGGCAAAAGTAAACAGAGAACAAATCCTACACGAATCAGTGCGAAACATTCTTGAGGGCGTTGGAGAAGACCCCTTCCGTGAGGGGTTACTGGACACCCCAAAGCGGGTGACAAAAATGTTCTCTGAACTTCTAGTGGGTTACGAGCAGGATGCTACCGAACTTTTGAATGGCGCCCTGTTCGATATAGAGCACAGCGAGATGGTGGTCGTTTCCGATATCGAGTTCCAAAGTCTATGCGAGCATCACATGTTGCCATTTCTCGGTGTCGCACATGTCGCATATGTTCCACACCGAAAAATCGTTGGTTTATCAAAGATTCCTCGGATCGTCGAAATGTATTCCAGAAGACTTCAAGTACAAGAACGAATGACCAGACAAATCGCTGAAGCTATTTCGACGCTGATAGAGCCCTTAGGAGTCGGGGTGATCACTAGTGCGTCTCACATGTGTTCAGCGATTCGGGGTGTCAAAAAACCGGCATCGAAAATGACTACAAGTTCGATGCTCGGAGTTTTCAAATCAGATCCGGCGGTAAAGGCCGATTTCATCAACCAAATTTCAATCAGCAAAATGATTGCATGAATTAGTCTCGGAATCGCTGCACTAGAAAAGCTTCGCTAAGCGAAGCTTTTTTTTAGTTTTAATACTTTTGATTAGGCATGGTTGACGTACTAATTTGAGTAGCACGCACACGCTAGATATAGATCACAGCAATGCAAAATATGCTCGGAACTCGATCCGCAATAACCCGAATGAATCGTCCAAAATCTCGCAAATTACATGCATCAGTATCGATCTCAAACCAATGGTTGAAGCGGTAGTCGATCAACATCGATTGCTAATGCATCAGAAACAGCGTTGGCAATTGCGGCTGAGATCGGCACAATACCAGGCTCCCCAGCACCGCTCGGTGTATTAGATGGATCGTCAATGATACTGATGTGCATATTCGGAACATCGGAAATCCTAGGGACGCGATAGCTGTCGAAACCTGTCGACAGAACACCCCGACCGTCGAACTCGACCTCTTCCCAAAGTGCTGAGCCAATCCCCATGACTACGGCTCCTTCAACCTGATTGATGATGCCCTCAGGATTGAAAATTTGTCCGCAATCGAACGCCGTCCACACATCTGTCACGCGGATTACGTTACCTGAGGTGTCCACTCGTGCTACTTGGGCGACATAGCTGCCAGCATCAAATCCAACAGCCAATCCAAATCCAATTCCATCTTTTTTCTCACGCTGTGTCCACTTCGAGTCTTCAACCACTTTCTCCAAAACTCTAAAGTGGCGGGGAGAATCTAAATTTGCAGATCGGAAATCCGCAGGATCGATACCAGAGTCCCTTGCCATTCGATCAATGTGAACCTCCCTGGCAAAGTGATTAACCGCGCCGCCAAGGGACCTGTAGCTACCATGAGCCAGAGGTGAGTCAGAGACAGCCACCCTTACCCTCGCAGCAGCAGCTTTGTAGGGGGTTTCTGCTCCACGCCGTCCTCGGAAAGCGTTCTCACCCGCGTGGTACGCGATGTAATCCCAGGTGTTGATTCGGCCATTGGAATCGACACTAGATTCGATCTCAATTAGTGCAGCAGGCCTCACCGTGCTGGTCCGAAATTCTTCTTCTCTTGTGTAGCTAATCTTTACCGGCTTGCCGACCGCTCTTGCCAATTGCGCTGCTTCCACACTAACCGAGGCAGATTTCGTGCCAAATGATCCTCCAACATCAAGGCTGATGACACGGATTTGTGATGTGGGAATAGCTAGTTCCTGGGCAAGTGTCTCCCGCTCGGTAAATGGAGCTCGATGCGCGCACCAAACAGTAAGAGAATCACCATCCCATTTTGCGGTTGCAGAACTTGGTTCCATTTGAGCGTTTGCGATGTATGGAGCGTAGTAGACGTTAGACCATTCACGGGAACTAGCTGGTTTTGCAGAATCTATATTTCCGTCGCTCGCTAGGTCTACAACTTCGCCTGCGTGTTCCTTTAGACGAAGTGGCAAATTGAAATCAGACGCATCTGAATACGTTTCAACCCACTGAACTCGAACGGAGTCAGCGACTTTCTTAACGGCGATAGGCGAATCCGCAACAACACCAACGAGGTCTCCATGTGTGACAACGGAGATAAACCCGGCTACTTGCTCTGCCCTAGCAGAATCAACTCGCACGGGACGAGATCCGGCAACTGGAGGGCGAATGATTTTTCCGTAGGTAGTTCCTTCGACTTCGAAATCACTTGCGAAGGTCGTCCTGCCGGTAACCCTATCCGGACCATCTATCCGAGCGGCACCTTCGATCAGGTCAGGTTCAGGACCCTCAATAGTTGGGTCGACCTCCACGATCATTGGCTCATCTCTACCCGAGATGTCCTCATCCGCAATAGCAGGTAACAACTTCGCCGCAGTCCTCGCAGCCCTAACAAGCTGCATCCCAACCGTACGAGTTGATGCGCTAGCTACCGTTCCCCTATCCCATGGCACTAGGCTCGTATCACCTAGGACCACCTCGACCGAATCCACAGGTACGTTCATTATGGCTGCCACGGTTCGAGCAAAGGAGTTACGGATTCCCTGCCCGTATTCGACTTTTCCGGAGTAAATCCGCACCGAACCATCGTCAAAGACATCTAACAAATTCGATGATTCGGGCAGTAATTGACCCTGCTGAACGTCCGTGAATGGAGGCCCTACGATTCTGAGCAATAAATCTGGTGAGTTACTCATCCATCACCTCATTTCCGCTAGTTTGCTGAACTGCTTTAACGATTCGCGCGTACGCGCCGCAGCGGCAAATGTGGCTCCCAAGCGCCGATTTGATTTGATCAACTGTCGGATCAGAGTTGCGCTTGAGAAGTGCAGTCGCGGAGATGACGAAGCCGGGCGTGCAATATCCGCACTGAAAAGCGGAATGGTCGACAAAGGCCTGCTGAAGTGGAGTTAGACCATCTTTACCCGCCAGTCCTTCAACAGTTATCACCTCTCGACCAACTGTCGAACCTGATGGAGTTATGCACGACCGTACAGCCTCACCGTCGATTAGGACACTGCAAGCCCCGCAATTACCCTCTCCGCACCCGTACTTGGCACCCGTTAAGTGAAAATCGTTCCTTAGTACGTCCAGCAAAGACGTTTCGGGATCTGAATCTGAGTGCCTCTCGTGCCCGTTCACATTGATATTCAAGATTTCTATCGATCCTAGGAGTGTAGTTTTGCTGCGCCCATATGCGACTTTACAAAGTGTAGAACTGTGAGAGTGCTGTGAGGTCATTCACAGTGGGCAATTACTTATGTAGAGAAAACCAATGTTACGGGTGACGCCTCGTTAGTTCATATCGAATCTACACGCCCAACTGTGATGCGAGATCGACGAAGTCTCGGGCTGAAACATCGGCTTCAGGAGCCGCCTCTAAATCAGGTTTTCTCGCGGAATTTCCGTACTCGTCCGGGCGCGCCACGAAGGCCGTTGAGAGACCTGTTTTCTTTGCCGCAACGAGATCATGGTTGTGAGCAGCAGTCATCATCACTTCATGTGGTTCTATCCCGAGCATTTCAGCCGCCATCAGGTAGACCTTTGGATCAGGTTTGTAGCTTCCGGCCAACTCTCCTGCCAGGACGACGTCCCACGGGAGACCACCATACTTTGCCATGTTTACCAGCAGTCCAACATTGCCATTGGATAAGGTGCCGATTACAAATTTCGACTTCAGGCGCGTCAGACCTTCCACGGAATCAGACCACGGATCGAGTCGATGCCAGGCTTTGTTTAGATGTGCGGTTCCGTGCTCATCCAAGCCAGTGATTCCGTACTCGTTCAGCAACAAGTCGAGGCGTTCACGGTACATTTGATCAGCGGTCTTCCATTCCGCAGTTCCCTGCCTGAATGCATCCATACCGTCGTGATATCCGGCTCGCCACCGGTCTGCGAAAGATTCCCAATCACCTGATACACCGACCTCTTCTCCAACTTCAGATATCTCCCTAATTATGGAGTTTCGCCAGTCCACGACTGTTCCAAAGACATCGAATACCAACGCTTTCACATGGCTAAATGAGTCGCTATTCAACCTTTACTCCCAACTTCTTTATTCAAGTTATGGCAGCATTACTGCGTAACAAGGGTAGAAGGATCTATGTGTGGCTACTCGCTAACCCGTCGCCACTTTCGCAAGCTTGTCACTTCCCGGGGTGGATCCAACTTCGACCCAAAAGCTGTGTATGACACCTCAGCGATATATACAGATCCTTCGGTATCAATCGCTATGCCATGCGGTGAGATGAATTGGTCAGGAGCTTCTCCCGATGTGCCCGCCCCGAAACTGGTAATTTCCGCCAAATCAGAATTAAGAACTCGAACCTTCAAGCCCAACCCTGGAACACCAGCCTGAACATCCGGAGGACGGGTCTCTGTCACATAAATTGCATCATCGTCGCCGAGTCCCTTGCAGATCGCCTGTGGTCGATGGAAATGAGCCTGGTCGAGGTATTCACCGTCTTCGGTAAAGACTTGAATCCGGAAATTCTCTCGGTCACAAACGATCACTCGTCCATCATTCAAAACTACCAGGTTGTGGGGGAGGCTGAACTGACCCGTACCAGTACCTGGCTCACCCCATGAAAGGACATGCGTACCGTCTTGTTTGAAACGGTGTACTCGTGAGTTTCCGTAGCCATCGGTCACGAACATGTCTCCTGATACTGGAGAGATGTATGCGTCTGTAGGGCGGTGAAAAGGAGAACCTTGTTGCCATTCAGATGGCTCGCCGTGAGTTCCAAGCTCAAGCTTAATTTCACCTGACGAAGTCGTTCGCCTGAGCGAATGTCCGCCGTCATCAACCAGCAGCAGATCTCCCTCCGGAGCAACATGAACACCATGCGGTCTTTTGTACTGTCCTTGCCCCCAGGACTCTACGAAATCGCCATCCCGATTGAAAACGACCATGGGATGAGTGCCCCGATTGAAAACATAGACACGATCGGCATCGTTATCCACCGCTAAAGAAGTTGCCTCGTGCAACCGAATCCCGTGTGGGACAGCGGGCCATCCGACTTCCGGTTCGAAAATTGTTTTATTTGTTGGAGTTCCTGGCAATGATATTCTCCTTGTTTCTGGATCGTTCAGAGGATTATGCAAAGAGTCACAGCGAGCTCAAGCAATGAAACTAACCGGTACCTGTCAAATGTTGAGTTCCTAATCAAACACGATCACGCAACGTCCGCGGGTCCCACCGGCTTCCAGCCTTCGATGCGCATCAGGAGCATTTTCAGGTGAGTAGGTTGCCGCCACACGAAGCGAGATAACACCATCTTCAGCTTGCTGACGCAATTGCTCGAGTAGGTCTGTTTTCAGGTAATAATTCCTGACCATGGTTTGATGAAAACGAATGTAGCGCTCACCGTTTCCGGTCCACCCTCGCACAGAAACGAAGGCTCCTCCGTCGCGTACCGCACCTACCGCAAGTTCATTTTGAACCGCACCATCCGCAAGACCATCTACACCATTCGGTGCGACTTCTCTGATTCGTGAAGCAATATCATCGCCCCGAGAAACCACAACATCAGCCCCTAATTCAGATACAAGTTGTTCGTCAGCTTCCGAAGCGTCGGCGATTACATACAAGCCTTCTGCTTTTGCGAGTTGAACAACATAGCCGCCATAACAGCCAGCAGCTCCTGTCACAGCCAGAGTTTGCCCGGCACTGAGATCAAGTTGGTCGAGAGATTGCCTCGCAGTTAGACCATTCATCGGAAGCGTTGCAGCTTCGGCGTGAGTAGCATCTGCAGGCACTCGGACTACAGCCTCAATCGGCAGGTTGATGCTCTCCCGGTAACCGCCATGGCTCGCTTTTGGGATCACCATTGCCATGACTGAGTCACCAATCGACAGATCCGAAGCAGTGCCCTCCCCGATTTCGTCAATCACTCCGGATACATCCATGCCAGGCACATAAGGCGGTGGATCCACTTGCATCATGGTAGTGCGTCCACCGCTCCTGATTCCGGTGTCAGTCGGATTCACAGTGGCAGCTTTTACCCTCAGGCGAACTTCACCCACTCCTGCATGCACATCGGGCAGCTCAAGTACCTGAAGTGCTTCGGGACCGCCGAATTCATAGACGCCAACTGCACGCATGACTCTCTTCTCCGTATTCCTGAACGATACCAGTGATTTTGTGCTCAATTATGACTGATATAGATTGTTGGAATTTACCGCTGCAGACAACCGACAGCAGGAATCGATTTTTTTGCCTCACAACTACTTCATGCGAAATTCTTTCGATACGACATTGCAAGAGATGGAGACTGAAATGCCCCGCATCTTTTTTGTTCATCAGGAAGTAATGGTGGGCTGGTTTGAATTCGGTCAAGTCCGGTATTGAGCGTCGACATAAGCATTCTCAGAATATGGCCGAACTTTAGTAAGCCTCACTCGGGAAGTGTGAGCTGCTGTTGCTTCGGCGGGGCTGGCTGTAGCTCAAGAATGTAGATAGCATCGAGGGCTCTATATCGCTTTTGCGTATCCATGCCGAAACCTACTAGCCAGGCGTCTGTGTCCGAAACCAATCCTGAGAAATCGGGGGTCAGATCATTTTTTCGAGCAGAAGGCTTATCTACCAGCACACACACTGATACTTCAGCGAATCCGCCTCGCTTGAATTCTTGAACTAGGTGACCCATTGTCGTGCCGGTATCTAGTAGGTCATCAATAATTACAACTGGAGATCCGGCAACAACGGAATCATTGAATTTGCCAGGAAATTCTACCTGCGGCTCTCTAACGAGGCCATCATCTAGGTAGGTGGTGACAAACACTGGAGCGATACACCATTTTCCTGGAGATAATCGTTCTAGTTCCATTGCTAACTCTGAACAAAACGGCATTGCACCGGTGAGCACCGGCACCAAGTTGACTGACTCTTTTTCGGAGTATGTCTCGTCAACAGATTTGGCAATCTGACTGATCGCTTGTTGCACCTCTTGGTAAGACCAAAGTAGGTGCATTTCTGGCGCGTCAGAAGATGTCATTCAGTAGCCTCAACTTCACAATGCTGGTTCGCATCAGAGCATATCGAAAAAAAGGTCGGCTAACGAAAAGATTTCTGTTAGCCGACCATGTTTGTTCGAACCAAAAACCTGGGTAGATTCGAATCTTAGCGCTTCACTGCTTAGCTATTCACCGAAACCACAAAGAACAGCACCGACACAACTGCCAATCCAATAGACGCGTAGTTGAGTGAACGTCCTTTGCCGCTCAGGGCTTTGATCAGCACGTAGCTAACGAATCCGATAGCGATTCCGTAAGCGATCGAGTACGTCAAAGGCATTATTATCGCTGCGAGACTAGCCGGTACGTACTCGGAAATATCAGTCCAATCAATGTCCTTGATATTTCGCAAGAAGTAAGTAGCGATAAAGATCAACGCTGGTGCTGTGGCAAACGCTGGAACCGACTGAGCCAACGGAGCAAGGAACAAACATGCTGCGAAAAGTACTGCAACTGTGACGGCCGTTAGACCTGTCCTACCACCTTCTTTGATACCCGCTCCACTCTCAATGTAGGAAGTCGTATTGGAGGTACCGGCTAAGGCGCCCACAACTGTAGCGGTTGAATCCGCCAACAATGTGCGGTCGATATCTTCAACTTCACCGTCTTCACTAACTCGTCCAGTAAGGTTTGCAATCGATGTCAACGTTCCGGCGGTATCAAGGAAGTCAACGAACAAAAATGCGAATGCTGCTCCTATAAAGCCAGCCGTCAGAAGTACTGAGAAGTCTAACTGGAAGGCATGTGCCGGACTAGGTATGGATCCGGCTACTCCCTGTAGTTCAGCCTCGCCGATAATCCAAGCGATTACAGCTATGACGAGAATTCCGATAACGATTGATCCAGGGATTCCACGATAGCTTAGTACTGCCATGATGATGAAACCTAGACCCGCAAGCAACACAGGCCACGAGGCGACATCACCAAGTCCAACTAGAGTGGCTGGATTATCGACAACGATCCCCGCGTTCTGGAGACCTATGATCGCAAGGAAAAGTCCGATACCTGCACCGACACCCAGCTTCATACTTCTCGGGATAGAGTTGATTATGTATTTTCGTGCTGGGCTAACAGAAAGGATGATGAACACGACACCAGCTACGAACACTGCAGTCAAAGCTTGCTGGTAGCTATATCCATCCCCCAGTATGACGGTGTAAGTGAAATAGGCATTCAATCCCATCCCAGGTGCTAACGCTACAGGCCAGTTAGCCCATAATCCCATTATGAGCGTGCCTACCACAGCAGCGATAATCGTTGCTGTGAACACAGCGCCAAACTCCATACCAGTTCCCTCTGTAGCGAGTGTTAGAGGGTTGACAATGGTTATGTAAGCCATAGTCAAGAAAGTAGCCAGTCCAGCAAGCAATTCAGTGCGAATTGACGACTTCGCTTTGCTGACTCCGAATACTCTTTCTAGCATTTCAGACATTAGTGAACCCTTTCGCGTGCACTCAAGACCGTACAAATCAACGCGATTCGTTTCAAATCCTGAGAGTCCATTTAGTCGGCGCTTTTCGTAGACACAATCTACTGAAATAGCCGAGTCAGAAGCTTTATAGCATCCCCCAGCATTTTGTTTCAGTATCAGTAATGGTTAGTGAGTCGAACAGCCGTGGAAAGTAAGGAGAGGGCTGCCGAAGAGACAAGTCAGCGATTAGACCTTTTAGGATGCCCTACAGTACTCGACGCCCTCGGAAAATTCCGAGGGCTTTTTGTTTCAAGTTCATGGTTTGGTGGAGCTGGCGGGTTAGTAGGTAGAACTCAAGTCCATCGTTTTGATTTGAAAAGTTAGCGAGCTTGGGAGATAGGTTGGGCAGCTCGAGTAATTCCTGACTACAGAGTCTTGATCGGGGTTCTGTCAGATCTCAGCGCTCAGGCATCGATTGGTACAACTTAAACTCAGAATTCATATCAGTATTCAAGCTGACAATTCGGTCATTAGATTCGACCACTTATTGGTGAAGATCTTCCGTCGAACCTCCGCTTGAACATGCAATGATCCGGTTATGACGGTGGATGCAGGGAGAATGTAGGGCGGATTGGGAACTCTGGGCACCAAGCAATCAAGCAGCAACATTGCATAACCACGACATTAATAACCCAACACTCTTGGGCAAATCAGTTTCAGTCGATGTTTGGCTCAAGACCCAGCACCTGCCAATTATTTAATTCGCTCTAGCCATGCGCTTGCATTCTGAAAAATTTCGTATTGTTCGGACTCATCCATACGGTCCCACTGTCGGACCATCATCCGGGAACGGAAATTATGGGATAGACGCTCGCGCTCCTTCTCAACCTTTCTCCAAAATAGGAAGTTAAACGGGCAAGCTTCTTTGCCTGTTCTTTTTTTCGGATCATATCGGCAGCTAGAACAGTAATCCGACATCCGGTTTATGTAGTTGGCCGATGAAAAGTATGGCTTTGTGGCAATAGTCCCGCCATCGGCGTTAAGCCCCATGCCCATCACGTTAGGAGTAACAACCCAGTCATACGCGTCGATGTAAACGGAATTAAACCACTCGTTGACTTCCAAAGGATCGAGCTCCGCTACGAACGCGAAATTGGTGAGTATCATCAAACGCTCAATATGGTGTGAGTATCCGGTTTTTATAACTTTGTCGACGACACTTTTGACACATGTCATATCTGTCTGGCCAGTCCACCAGAACTTTGGCAGTGGATTAACGTGATTCCATGAATTGACGCTTTCAAGAGACGGCATGAGACGTGAGTACTTGAAATGCATGTACTCACGCCATCCGATCACCTGCCGAATAAAGCCTTCTGCTGACTCAATTGGAACTTTGCCCGACACGTATGCTTCTTCAACCGTTTTGCAAAGCGCCAGGGGATCGATCAGACCCAGGTTCATGTAGGCAGAAAGACCCGAGTGGAAAACCAGGTCGCTAGAAGTCGTCATCGCATCTTCGTAGCGCCCGAACAATGAGAGTCGGTTCTCAACGAAGTCATTGACTGCCAACTCGGCCTGATGAGAATCGACTGCCAAATCAAATCCTTCGAGTGAACCAAAGGCGTGATCATAAATATCGATCTCTTGGAGAACCTGGATTGTTATTTCGTCAGGTTCGAACTTAAGTGGTTCTGTAATTGTTAGCCCATTTTTAGGCAGTGGTTTCCTATTCGAGGAATCAAAATTCCACTTTCCTCCTTCCGGAGAGTTATTACCTTTCATCAAGATTCCACTAAGTGAACGCATCCTGCGATAAAAATTTTCTTGGCGAGCGTTTTCTAGACCTGAGAGACTATTTGCGAACTCCTCCCGCGTCCTGAGCATTTTCGTGTTGCTCATCACGCTGATTTCTACGTCCATGGTTTGAGACCAGGTATCGAGCATATTTTTGACCCAGTAAGAATCCGGATCCATCACAAACAGGCGGTCAACAGAGAATTCGGTAATGTGGTCTTGAACTCCTGTCTCTAGCCGATGTGCCTGCCGGTAATCGACCTCGAAACCCGCTTCCTTTAGACGTTTCGAATAGTGACGCATTGCACTCAACAGTAGCGCCAACCTCTTTCGGTGATAGAGCCGATCGTAACTCGAGATCACGACTTCGACGATCAATACACGTTCGATGTCATTGATCGTTAGTCCAGGGTGCCGGTCTAGGAGCTGATCGCCGAGTATTAAAAGAGTCGAGGTCATGTCTCAATGCCACCAGCTTGATCTAAGTACAAAAAGCATGATATGAATTTAAACCACATTTAGCATAATGTGTTGTACATTTTCTACATTACTTGGTAAAGTTGTCAAAGCAGCGTGACGAATGGCCAATATCCAAAAAAAGATTGAACTAGTGCGAAGAAGAGTTCGGAATCCTAGTGCAATCTCGACACGTGATATCCAGAGTCCGATGTTGAGCGCGACGGCTGATAGACCTCATTTAATGAGATGCAGAACCAGTGAAGGGATTTTTATGATGTCAAATGAAAACACCAACCCATCATGGCCGGACTTAGCTACCTCACTGTGGAAGTCACTGACAGAACATGATGCTGAAATTAGCTACGAATTCGAAGAAATGGTAGTCGAGGTCCCATCAGGAGTCGGATCGTCAGCAGACCGCGCTACTTGGAAATTGAATGGGTTACTTAAAGTGCGGGGACGCAAGCTTGACTAGCTCGGACATCGGGCTTGAGCTGGAAGGGAACATTAATCTAGAGCGAGGTCCAGAGCGTTACGAGTTGACGTTTTCCGATAACCAAATCGTGCTAGATGGACCATCGTTAGCCGGGATTTTTCGAATCCTCAGTGACCTTCGAAACGTCGGAGCAATTGTTGCTTCTTCTGGACCAGTCAAGAGCAACGACTTCGATCTGTTTCTAAGAGTGAAGACCCGGAAAGTAGGAAAGTTGACTTTCGCTTGGGGTGAAAACCGTTCCTTGATAGGCAATATACGGATGTTCCGGCCAGATACGTCTATCGTAAAGACCTTGCTGAAAGAGTGGTTTCGCAGTTAACAAACTTCTGAATTCGCTTCTGACATTGCTGAAACTTTTCCGAAATTTTTGGGCATTTGAACAATCGGCGAACATCATCGTTTCCTGAATGAGATGAGCGCATTTAACACTGGACGATATTGACGAATAGAACAGGAGATTGATGATGTCATCCTTTTCTGCTGCCCACAGGATTTTGATTCTAGGTGCCAGTAGCGACATCGGCTCGAACCTTGCGAGGAAATTTCATTCGGAAGGTGTGTCGATAGGTTTGATTTCGAGACCTAGCCCGCGGTTTGATCGTATCTGCTCAGAGACTGGATATCCTGCAGTACGAATTGAGTCAGTTGATCACACAGAAATAACCAGGGCAGTAGATACTCTCGCCGACCGAATGGGTCCGATTACTGGCGGAGTTAACCTGCTTGGGACTCTGCTTTTGAAACCTGCCCATCTCACTACGGTTGAGGAATGGCGAGAAACAATAGCTGTGAACCTTGACTCTAACTTCTCATTCCTGAAATCGGTTTTACAACGATCTGACGGCAGCAACGATTTTTCAATGGTCTTCGTTTCTTCCGCAGCTGCGGCAACCGGCTTGCCAAACCATGAGGCGATCGCGGCCTCCAAGTCCGGAGTTGAAGGACTTGCTAGATCTGCTGCGGCAACATACGCCAGCAGGGGGTATCGATTTAACGTGGTGGCGCCGGGACTTGTTGATACTCAACTTACAGCCTCGCTAACTAGAAACGAAATGGCACGGAGCGCCAGCGAAGCCATGCATCCGTTGAAAAAGCTTGGAAGTCCCGGAGAAATCGCAAGGGTAATTAAATGGTTGCTGTCCAAAGAGTCCGGGTGGATTACCGGTCAAGTAATTGGGGTAGACGGAGGTTTGTCTACCGTAAGAACGCGGTCGAAGGTTTAGCTACCTCGGTATCGACTCCACGTTGAATAAATCGTACTTGGGAATTACTACCTCGGGGGCATGATCGGATGACCAGTTCGGAAAATAGAACAATCTTGTTGACCGGTGCTACAGGCTACGTAGGAGGATTACTCCTTCCCGCGCTGTCTCAAAAGTTTCGTCATGTGAGGTGCATGACAAGGAATCCAAGCTCGATCGCATCCGGTCTAGAGGATGGGGTAACCGCAGTTTATGGAGATACCGCAGACCAGGATTCCCTCATCGAAGCGATGAAGGGTGTGGACGATGCCTTTTACCTGGTTCACTCGCTAGCTGATTCGGATGATTTTGAAGAACTCGAAGCTCTGAGTGCAAAGAATTTTGGGGCGGCGGCAGCTAAGTCTGGTGTCAAAAGAATTATTTTCCTGGGAGCACTCTCTCAGACTGATAATGAAGAAACATCTAGACACATGTCCAGTCGTCACAGAACGGGCGAACTCTTACGGCAGTCTGGGGTTCCAACGATTGAGTTTCGAGCTTCGGTAGTGATAGGCGCAGGCAGTATGCCGTTTGAGGCGGTTAGAGCACTGGTTGAAAGACTCCCAGTGATGGTTACTCCTCGATGGGTACGAGGTGAATTACAGCCAATTTCAGCGAGGGACCTGAGGGATTACCTCATTGCCGGATTGGATATTCCAGCCGTGAGTAGGGTAATTGAGATAGGCGGTACGGACGTAGTCCGCTACCAAGATCTGATGAAAATGTACTCGAAAGCACGCGGCTTAAAGCGAGCGATGATCCCAGTCCCAGTCATTACGCCTCGCTTGTCAAGCCACTGGTTACGCCTTGTTACGCCAGCCCATTACTCTATCGGTAAGAGAATTGTCGAAAGTGCGGTCCATAGCTCAGTTGTCAGGTCCAAGGCTGCTTCCGAGCTTTTCGACCTGCAACCCTTGGGTACAAAAGAAGCAATCGAAACGGCGATCAGCGATGAAGAATCGTCTTTTGAATTTCTTGACAAAAATGGCAAGGCGAGAGACTACAAAACGCTTATTGGAACCAGGTTTGTGGAAAAACGTTCTCGATCGCTTAGTGAACATCCCAAAAGAGCCTTCGTAATCGCCAGTCAAATCGGCGGGAAATATGGATGGAAATGGCAATCATGGTTATGGACACTCAGAGGCTGGATCGATCGAACGGTTGGAGGAGTGGGATTCAGAAAAGGCAGACCAGATAATCTCCAACCGGGTGACCATTTGGATTTTTGGACGGTTGCGAGGGTGACGGACAATCGTCTTACGTTGTCTGCAGATATGCGATTACCCGGAGATGCAGTTTTCGATATTCACGTGTTCGAGAACGCATCAGGAGATACTTTTCTTGAACAAACTGTTTCCTTTAACCCGCGTGGATGGTTAGGTTATTTCTACTGGTTCGCCCTCTATCCTTTGCACGCCTTGGTGTTTAGAAACATGCTCAACAACATGGCAGCAGAAATAGAGCTAGAAACTGCGAAATAGCTTGATTGGAATCCTGACCGTTCACAAACCATAAGATTCTGTGTTGCCAAACTCGTAACGTCCCCCGGCTGATTTAACAATCATGGTGAACTTAACCTCTGTGGCTCAAATGACAACAGTGAGTAAGTTCTTGCTACAGACGATACGGGGGGGGGGATCCAGCCCTAATTAGTTTAGGGTAGACAAAATCAAGTCGCAAAATACTCTTCGCTAGTGTTGATCAGCAAATCGGAAGTCGATTCTCGTTACTGATAACTTCATCGATCATAGCCAAAGTAAAATTCTTATCCCGGAGCGGCGCATCATGATTGAGCACAGACCCATTATTTCGTAGGTCGACGCAGACGGTCCTGACAGACGGTGGGACTAGCCGATAATTGAAGTCGATCAACCGGTCAGCTCGATTATGGACCAAGGTAACTTTGGTTTCCCCCCAATCGCTCCTTTGAAGAGATTTAACAGTCGAAGAATCGCTTGAAAGATCGTCCAATACCGACTTACCACGCGTTAATAATTCGCTATTACAAGCGGTTATGGCTATCAACAATCTCCCAAGCGTAGTCTGAGTTTCGTCAAGCCCTAACACTGGAGAACTGATCGCGAAAATGGCTTTTGTGCGATCAGAAACATCTCCACCGCCCGTTTCTAGGTCAAGCGCGAGAGCTCTCAAAGCAACCACACCTCCCAATGAGTGTGCGATTATGACAAATTCTTCTTCTGGGTAATCCTCGTAGATCGAACTTAAGTTTTTTACTGACTTATCGATCGAATTCAAAGTATCGCCGGGACTATAAATTTGTGACCAGCCATCTGGCGAATAACCATACTCTAGGATACGAGGGGATTGTCTATCAGACTTGTCGTCGGCAAAATCTAGATTCTCTTTCAGGACTTCAGCAACCCCTGATGCCCAATCGACCCGGTCATCATTTGATGAACAGATACCCCTAACAAGTATGATGCTTGGTGATTGAGTAGCTGAACAGCCTTGGAGCACAAGAACAGACACTAAAAGAATCGCCACTACGAACGGGTTTAATCGCATCGTCAATATCCTCGTATGACATCTCAACCCGACAAAATATTTCGATTACGTCGCAACAACCCGTATACCCCAATTACAAGAACGGTTAATCCAGAAAGTGCTCCAAAAGTATGTCTCTCTATCAGGTTGACCATGACAAAAAATGCGATGACTAGAGCGCCTGGCAGAAATGCGAAAAAAGTCTGCCTAGGTACTGTTCCGACTACCGGTAAGAAGGCCAAAAAGCCGACTAAAAACCAACCGACAAAGTTTGTCAAAGGAACACCGTAGTACGCATATTCGATAGCGGACGAATGCCATGACCACGCGTTGAGAGAACCGGTTGCAACAGGTTCAAGACAAAGGTCGATTATGACTAAAAATAATGGTGCGAATACCATCGAAGCCCTGAACCTTAATTTCAACATCGAAGCAGTACAAGCAGTAAAAGATATGACCAATATCCAAGCCGCTATTAATGCGATTGGGACTTTTAGAATCGACCAACCTAGAACGTTTGTGTACTCATAACCACCGAATGGGAAACCGGTTGAGACTCCGATAAGCTCGGCACCAAAACCTATTAGACCGCCTACGATCAGACCTACTACACCTCTAAGTCCGAAGTACATAAGAACAAGTAAGGCCGAGACAGCTAACATCGTCGGCGGTGCCCAATCCGTCCCAGCTGGTGGTTTCTCAAAGAAACCAGTAGAAGCAATTCCACCGACCAAAAGTATTAAGAGCAGTACCCAAAGAGAATATGAAAAGGCACTCCTCAGATGACCTGTATTAATCATGATCATCAGTGATAAGTTTGGTCACGATCTTCGCCGACATCAACACTGTCGATGTACCACCTCCAGGATGAGTCCCACCTCCTACAAAGTAGAAAGGAGGCTGCTTGCTTTGGCGCATCCGAGGTCGGAGAAAACTGTTACGCCATCCGTGGGACACCTGACCGTATATTGCACCTGATGGTGATGAATAGGCGTTTTGAAATGTTCTCGGTGTCCAATGACTCAAAATTTCAGCCCGATCGAATATTTCATTCAAACCAGATTTATCAAGACGAGTTCTTATCCGATTGAGTGCAAATTCCGTGTCTTCGTCAGTCCAATCGTTACCGATAGGAGGGGCATTAGCCATCACGAATATTCCATTTTTTTCTGCATCCGTAGAAATACCCGGGTCAGAAATTGAGGGAATATTGATGTAAACGGTGGGATCTTCTGGAAATTTTCGAGACTTGAAAAGAGTGTTGAATTCTTTTTTATAGTCAGAAGAGAATGCAACCGAGTGATGAAAACTTTCTGGTAAACGGTTTCGCGATCCAAGTAATGCGACAAATCCGGACAACGACAAGTTTCGAGGGTTGTGCTTATGCCCTAGGTTCCCATCGCTTATGTCCCAAATCTCCTCCGGGTCCGCATTAGAAATCAGTACATCAGATTCTATTTTTTCGCCTTGTTGTCCATATACGAACCATTTTTTGTTCGACTGGGCTATTTTTGTCGCTTTCCATCCAGTGTGAATATGAACATTTTTCGGTAAATTTTTGATCAATATCTGAACGATTTCGTACAGACCTCCCGGTACGTACCAACCACCCTCACGCATCTCAAGATATGGTATGACACTAAGAATCGCAGGCGATTCATACGGAGAAGACCCTACGTAGGTAGGATAGCGATTGAATACTTGCTTTAGACGGGAGTCTTTGAAGTAGTAATCGACCGTTTTGGCGTAGTTTCCCCAAGCTCTTTGTTTAGGAGATCTAAACAACGCTATCAGGTCTGTTAATGACGCCGATTGGAAAGGCACTTTCTTGAAAAAAGTTTGTTCAGAAAGCTCAAAAATTCTCCGGCCCAAATCCAAAAAATTCAGGAATCCATCGACGTCTCTTTCTGATCCCGTCAAAGACTTGATTTCTTGGACTAACCTCGGAATGCTACTGCTGTACACGAACTGGCTGCCATCAGCAAAACGATAGTTAAATAAAGGATCTATCCGCTTAGGAGTCAATTCTTTGAAAAAATTGATATTTACCAATTCTAGAAGCTCTTGAAAGAGCTCTGGAAGCGTCAGTAACGATGGCCCCGTATCGAAAACGAAACCTTTCGATTCAAATCTGTTGAGTTTTCCGCCAGGTAAATGATTTTGCTCAAGAACATGCACTCGCCAGCCGAGTGCAGAAAGCCTCACAGCAGTCGCGAGTCCACCTAGACCCGCTCCGATAATTGTTGCCATACGTTCAGACATTATCGGTTGACTCGGTGCCGGAATAATGGCGTCCTTTCCAATCTACGCCCCTATTGAACGTCCAATTAATGAACGACAGCGTTCCGATATATAGCGCTATGAGGTTTGTAAGTGGATTGAAAATTGTTGACCAAATGGGATGTCGCATCCTCGCAGCCAAAATCACTCTCGGCGAAATGCTCAACAAAATTGGAGCTAACGACAGTACCCCACCCTCACCGAACAGCAGAGCTGCTGTCCAACCTATTGGTATCACCGTCCAAGCTGTCAGACTCCAGAGTTGAAATATCCAAAATGAACGTCGCTTTTTGAAAGCAGGGTAGTAGTTTTTGGTGAATCCCTTGATTATCGAAGGAAAGGAATCGTACATCCTTACTGCAACTATTCCTATACCATCGGTACACGCCGACTTGTGTCCGGCACGCCTCCATAACCTTGCCAGCATCGTGTCTTCAAACAGCTCATTTCTTACTGTTTCGTGACCGCCAAGTTCTAGATATATGTTTCGGTCCATAAAGATGCAGGCACCATGGGCTAAACCAAGTGACTCATCATTCTTCGAGTCAGCTAATGGTGCTGGAAACAGTGTGAATACTATATGGTTCAAAACCGGCATCAGCAGTTTCTCAGCGATACTACTCACCAGCAACTCAGGCCAAGCCGATAGAAAACTGACTCGTTTTTTAGCTGCGATTTCACGCATTTTCGAAATAGCATCTGGCTTCAATCTAGCGTCAGCATCTAGAAACAAAAGCCAATCAGACTTAGCATTCGCAGCCAACTGAAAACAGGCGTGGTTTTTACCTGTCCACCCTGCAGGTTTATGAACGGTTGGAACAATCGTTACCTTTTTAGGATTAGCCTTTGCTATTTTCGTCAATATTTCCGAAGTGTTATCAGTTGACTCATCGTCGTACAAAAATATCGATTCGACATCATCGATTTGCTCAAAAACCGATTTGACGCAACTTTCGATGTTTCTTTCCTCGTCACGGCATGGCACAAGAACAGAAACAGATTGATTAAAGTTTCGCCGTGAGTTCACATCTACTCGCCATCTCGCAGCATTCCAAGCGGCGGTCAGAACTGGCGGGATCAACAAAACTACTGAGCAAATCAAAAGAGCACTCATGAAGTTCAATGGTCAAATACCACCCGAGCCACTAAATCTGGGGATTCCTCTATCGGTAGATGCCCAATTCCAGATAATTCTCGGACATTGGAATTTGGCCACATGTCTAGTAGCAGATCCACCGATTTCTTGACAGCCGAGAAAGTACGCTCCCCATAAATAATCTGCACGTCTTTGTTGATATCCGAATACCGCTCCGTTGGATTTATAGAAGCCATCATTTTTAAAAATCTATAAACCAAATCATGATTAACGTTTTTAAATGATGCGGTCAGGTCTGTATTACCGGATCGTTTGCTCGAGAGGAATTTGTTCGTAACGTAGCGCCCCAATTTAGAAGCGAATGTCGTCATATAAGCGTTTCGTCCGAAATCTCCTAAAAGAAATATTTTGAAATACCAGGGAGCGTATGCGAATGGGTCGACGATAACCATACGGGCTACTTTTTCAGGGTAGATCCTAGCGATTTCTGCGGCAATCGCCCCTCCAGTGCAATTGCCCAGTATTGTCAAAGGATTTCCAGAAGGAATCATGCCAATGATCGATCCTGCGAAATCTTCCAAAACTAGCTCACGAGGGGCTGTGGATTCTCCATATCCTGGAAGATCAGGGACGAACACCCTGGCATTTTCTGGGATCAAATCACGAATCGGCAGGAATGTTTTATGACTCCCTCCCCAGCCATGTAGCAGCAGATAGGAATGTTCTCCTTCACCCCACTGATTCATATGAATGTTGTAGGAATCAGCATGCATAATCTTCAACTACCCGACTAGCGACCATTTTTCCGCTGAGAACGCACATTGGTACACCGGTACCAGGTGTCGTGGATGCACCAACGAAATAGAGCCCGTTTACTGAGCGGGATTTATTTGGTGCGCGAAATGGTCCAATTTGATTCAAATTATGAGCAGCGCCGAACGCAGATCCATCGTATAGGCCAAACTTGTCTTTCCATTCGATTGGTGTCCACACTTCCTCAAACTCTATATTTGATTCATCAATTGAAATTCCTTGATATTTCAATTGACTGAAAATGTAGGTGCGGAGGTTAGTAACGATCTCATTCCAGTCAGGGTTTCTCAGTCGAGATATAGTGGGCACAGGAACAAGAGCGAACATCGCAGAACATCCTGGCGGTGCTAGATCGGGGTCTGTGTTCGAGGGGATCGAAACATAAAACGGTGGTTCATCTGGAATCATTCTCCCACCCGTTACTAGTTCGAATGACTTCTTGTACTGCTCGTTCAAGAATATCGTGTGATGGTTCATACTTGGGAATTTATTGCGAATCCCAAGATAAAAAGTGACCACACCCGGAGTCATTTTGGTTTTGTGAGTTACATCTCCATCCCCGATCAATTCTAGTAATGTGGTCGGTACATCAACATTGGAAACAACCGACCGTACGCTAAATTGGCCGTTTTCCGTTCTGATACCAGTTACGCACTGATTGTCAGTGGTGATTTCCAGGACATCTTCACCGGTCCGAATCTCTACACCCATAGACAAAGCTAATTCCGCCATTTTTTCTATCAGCGCATACATACCGTTCTTTGGAAGCCATAGCCCGTAGTAAATTTCACCAAAAGGCAATATTGAAAAAATCCCTCTCAAGTCGTAAGGAGAACCGCCTAGATACATAGCGTATGAGCCTAGAGCTTCTCGAACTTTTGATGATTTGAAGTGCTTGTTGAGCTGAGAGTCCATTGACCTAGCGAGACCCAGTTGCGTGAGGTGCTTAGGTCCTGCAGCTCTGAACCATTCCAAAGCCGAATCAGCGTTTTTAGTAACTAGCCTAGAAAAGGCGATCTCATACTTATTTCTAGCGTCTGCGAGAAAACTCAATAAACCGGTTGAGCTACCCGGCTCGAAACGTTCTAATTCATTGGCCAAAACATGTAAGTCGGAGCTCAACTCTAGATAAGTGTTATCGGGCCATACAAATTTAACAGCTGGATCAACCTTTATGAGCTCTAACTCATCATGGAGGTCTTTTCCTGCGGTTTCGAAAAGTTCCTCGAAAACCCAAGGGTAGTTCAGAAGTGATGGACCGGTGTCGAACCGATATCCTGAACTCGAAATAACGTTCGCTCTACCTCCGACAGTATCGCGAGATTCGAATATTGTTACCTGAAATCCCTTAGATGCTAAATGTATGGCAGCACTTAGCCCACCTACTCCAGCTCCGATGATCGCAACAGGATTCTTACTCATCAGTCATCTACCTAGAAATGCCGAAGGAATAACCCAATATTTACTGACCGGTAATTCAGACAGTTTTTCTCTCATCGAAAGACTCGCTCGAGAGTCGATAGATTTCGGATCTGAAAGTATCTTTCGGTTTAAACGCCTATAGACATTGAGACATGCATTCGTAGCTGTTAAGCAGTCCTCTGAGTAAGTATCCATCCCCTTAGACGCTTTCTCGAACCATCTTTCCGCTTCCTCTGAAAGAAGAACCTGACAATGCCTGGTCCACTCTCGGAATCCTGCAATATTTTCAGGCGGTAAGCCTGCAACATTAGTGGGGGCGTACTGCCTACCTTGCAAATAATCTTCCCTAACGTCTCGGGCGAAATTCGTTAGCTGAAGCGCTACGGCTAAATTCTTAGCAGCCGCTAAGGTCGAAGAGTGATTACTAGTGGCAGCACTGCCGTACACATGTGCCAAAAAGTATCCAACAACGGTGGCGGATCCATACACGTACTTGTCGATTAGATCAGACCAAGAATCAAATGAAATATCACCTACGTCGAGTTTCATTGCTCCGATAAACGCCAAATAATATTCTGGTGGAATAGACGTTTCTTTCGAGACAGCTTGGAATCCACATAGCGCCGCAGGCATTCCGGCGCGAGCGCATTCTTTTGCTCCGGCAAAGTCCAACGATATCTGGAACTGGTCCAGCCAAACTTCTAACAACTCTTTTCGATCTGAATTATTCAGATCAAATGTGTCCACAACCTCATCGGGGTAGCGAACTGCCGCGTATATTTCTTCAACCCGTCGTCTTGTTTGCGTAGGCAAAAACCTTGTGACCGTAAAAAAACTTGTTGAGTACTCTCTGAGAACTGATCTACCGAAGTCGCTTGAGAGGACTCTCGCCTCACGTTCAGTGGGAGCAGTCGCTATAGCCTTCACAAATCTTTCATTCCGACGAGACCATTCTTGCTGACTCCATCCTGTACTGACCAATTAGCTACCCAACAACCGTGCTACTAAAACTCTCGAAAAAATAAAGGCGCAATCAAATTCACAGGTTTGTCACAAAATAAGCTTCGCTTTGATTGAAATATACCTACCGGTGTATTTCAATTGCGCTGCCATAAGCAAGATCTGATCAGATTAGCGAGACCCTCGAGTAATCTTTAAGTGCCTAGCCCAGCAGATTCAAGACCAGCCAAATCATCTCTATTTTAAGGAATCTCTGTACTTTGGACTGCAAAAGAATCGCAAATATCTTGTAAGAACGGGGCTAGGTCACAAAGATAATTATGGTCACTAATTGGTGATTTTTGGGCGTTCGTTTCAGAGGAACGCCGTTTCCGGCACTCTAACACCAACACCGTCTCTCAGCACCCTGACACCCACCTACCTATTTGTCTTAGTCTGGGGCGGCTATCGGAGGTCGGTGCAACGGCTGCTAACCGAAGCTACGTCCGACTAGCCAAGCAATCACCACTATTGCTGGAATCACCTATTTATTCGGTGCTACTGGGTCAACTACGCGAAAAGCCCCCA
>Ga0255751_10000156_pt1 | contig 59820 bp, 73 predicted proteins | sample 071ome_20_FD_179951 | JGI IMG/M metagenome (GOLD analysis project Ga0255751, IMG submission 179951) | Coastal salt marsh microbial communities from the Groves Creek Marsh, Skidaway Island, Georgia - 071412BT metaG (version 2) | ecosystem: Environmental > Aquatic > Marine > Intertidal zone >... | reverse complement strand
AGCAGGTTCTTTGAGTGGTGTGCTTGCACGCCTCAGGCGACGCGACAGAGCGACACGACGCTGATGATGGCCGCGTTGTTGGCCAGTTCATCGTCGATGTCGTCCCATGCGTAGTTGGTCGAAGTGCCAGCGACGCCATCGTTGAGTTGGCCGATGGTGATGCTGCCACTGTTCAACGTGTTGAGGTCGCCTGCGCCGAAGTTCGCACCCGTGCCAGCGAAGCCAGCGGCCACGAACTCACAGATGCCCGAGAGGTCGAGAATGCCGACGCCGCCAGCAGGGGCGCCAGCGACCGCCATCGTCGCGTTCACTTGCGAGTTGTTGAAAGCCAGTTGCATCGCGCGCGAGTACACGTTGTTCCCGTCCACACCAGCGACGACGCCCGTGTTGGGGCCGTCAGCGAAGGTGTTGGGGGCGCCTTCCGTCAGCGAGTACGGGTCCAGCAGCGTGGCCGCCGGGGTCGCACCGTCCATGGTGGTCAGTTCAATGGCGCCGATGCTCAAGATGGCTTCGACGTTGAACTTCCCGCCCGTGAAGCCGACCGCGGTCCCGAGGGCCGTGGACGCCTGCTGAGGCAGAACGCTTCCGGCCGCGACGGGCACCTCACGGATGTCACGAACGAGTCCGTGGTTGTCCGCAGCGGTGAAGGTCGTGCTCGTGCCGTTCACGTCGCGCGAACCTTGGAAGATGCTCGCGGCGCTCCACGCCACGTCTTCAATGTCCGCGTCGGTGTCGTCCGTGCAGTAGATGAGGTCGGGCTTCAAGAGCGCGGGCAGGCCCTGTTGAGCCAGTTCCAGCACGTTCTTGCCGCCGTTCTCAGTCACGTCGTTGGTGGTCGCTTCGACGAGCAACAGGTTGGTTCGCACCACCTGCAACTGCGCGCCGTAGGCGACGTCAAGTCCTCCGATTGCTCCCATGTCATGTCCTCCTTGTTTCCTCCGAAGACAGCCTCACGAGAGTTCGCCGATGGACTGGCGCTGCTGGATGAGTTCGTGGTGCTGACCGACGACGCAGCCGATGACACGCCACTTCTCGGCGCCAGCGATGGTGCTGTTGCCGTAGGTAGCGGCACCGCCGACGACGCGGTGGGCGCACACGATGGTCTTCTCGGGCTCGATGACGATGGGCTCTTCGTACCACACGAAGGGCTCTTCCAACACCTCGAAAATCTGCTGGTCGACCACGGGGGTCTCGATACCGGAGACACGCCATTGGTGCTCGGTCACAAGCAGGGGGGTCACGGGGTACTGGATGCCCATCAAGACGTAGTAGAATTCTTCCAGCGTCTTGAAGTCGAGAACGCGCTGAGCCCAGCCGAAGCCGTCAACAGTCACGCTGTTGGGGGCGCCGGTGCTGCCCGAGGACGGGACGAGCCACTGGCCGAAGGTGCCGAGGATGGAGAACTGGTCTGCACGGAGCACACCCTTCCCATATTCGCCCTTGGGCCAAACGCCCTTGTTCTCGAAGCCCCAGTGGGGGTAGTTTGCCTTGACCTTCTGGTCGATGCGCATCAGGTAATCGCTGATGACCGACGTGGGCCGGTCGTAGTACGGTCGCAGTTCCATTCTTGTTCACTTCCTTTGTTTTGTTTTAGTGCCCTTGTGGGCAGACCTCTCCAGCACCCACCGGTATATGAAGGACCGCTCGAAGAAGTGAACGAGTGTTAAACAGGGGTGAACGTTTATCATCACTACGAAGAGTCCGAAGGCCGATGGGAGACGACCCCGAGAGCCGAAAGACTCGGACAATCGGCGTGCGTGTCGACGAACAACTGTACCAACTCCTTGTCCGTGAAGCATCTGCACGAGGCGAAACCGTCGCCAACTACGTTCGTTCCTCAGCGAAGATGCGCGCTACCGGTCGGCTCATCGAGCCTGAACGGAAGAAGTTCAACGAGTATTGACCTCAGTAGGTCAGTGAGAAAATCGGGAACGTGTTCGGTGTAGGGGCTGGAGCGTCCCTTCCCTCCATCACAACAGGTGGTGATGGGGAACCGGAAATCGCCTGCGTGCCACCGAAGGTCGTGGTGACGTAAATTGTGCGACCGTTGGCTGACCAATCGAACCCGTTAATCCCATCGGTGACACCTGCGGTAGTGTACACCGGACCAAGAATCCTGTCTCCAATGTAGGTGCTGAGGTCGAGCGTGTAGTTCACGCTCCCCATGGTGCTGACGTCATAGGGGGTGGAGAGGACGTATTCTCGAATGGCCTTGTTCTGTGAAACGTAAATCTTGGTGCCGTCGTCGTTGAACTTCACACCTGTGACGACCCCGTTCGTAGTGGCATCGCCGATGTCCTTCGTCCCAATCGAGGTCACGGAAGACAGACTGTACGCGGTAGTGCAGGTGTAGGAGCGATACCGGTTATTCGTTGCCGAAGTGGCTGTTGCCATCACGGCCTTTGTTCCGTCACTGTTCCAAGCAACGGCCTGAATACCTGCCCCAAGTGGGCTGGAAATAGACCCGCGGGCGGTGAGCGTGCTCGTGATGTCTTCTGCGGTTGCATAGCCACCTGCGCGAGGGCGCTGGTCAACCCACCCAGCCCCGATGATGTAGGTCCCGGTCTTGTCGATGTGGATGTCGCGAATCTGATTGAAGCCGAGCCCAGAAACGTCGTCCACTTGAGAGACCCTACCGTCGATGTTGTTGATTGCGAGTTTCCGAATCTCTTCGGTCCCCGAGTCATACGTTCCACCACCACCGGTGTTGGAGATGTAAAAGTTCGTAGCGGTGACGCCAATGCCTGTAATGATGTTCGTTCCGCCCGGGGCGTCCTGAGTCAGGTTGTAGTTGATGCCAACAGGGGAAACTCCACTGAATTGAGAGAGGTCGAAGGGGGAAGCCGAGTTCGCCTTCTGTTCAGCACAAGAGCCGGCAACCGCGTTGTACATCAGTCATCACCCGAGGACGACCCAGTTGTTGGAACCAATGGCGATAGCAGTTGCCCCGTTGTAGGTCGCGAGGGTGAAGTCAGAAGCCGCCCCGTTGATGTTGTTGCCGTTGCGCCCAATGGTGATGTTGCCGCCAGTGACGTTCAGAATGGTGTAGTGCTCTCCCGCAGTTGAGGTGGGCGGAAGATTCAGCGTACCCGATGAGCCGGAATAGATGATGTACTTCCCAGCATGGGTCGCCTCATCGACGTTGAGGGGGTCCGTTGACGTGGAAATCGTTGGGAGGCGGCGCGCGAGGAAAGTCTTCGCGACAGCCACGGTGACGTCACCCGTAAGGTCGAGGGTGGCTTCCCCTTCGACGGCAGCGATAGCGCCTGCTGCATCAACATAGGTCGTCGAGTCAAGTGAGCCGTCACCCTTGACGAAATCAGTTGATGCGCCACCCGTGGTGATGTGCGCCGACGCGGTTTGGCTACCCGTAGTGGTGAATTGATTGGGCACGTCGTTCGCACGACCAATGTTCGAAATCTGCATCTTGAAGTTCGAGCCACTGACGTCGATGATGCGGCCAACGTTCTGAACTTGGGCCGAAGTTCCGGTAGGACGCGTGACGGTCAACTTCCCAGCGGTCGTGGACACATAGAGGGTCTTGCCGATGTCGGCGGTCGTGATGTCAGCGTCAGCAACAGGACCAGCCGCCGTGGTTCGGTCCAGACCATTCAGTTGACCGTTGATGGCAACATACCCACTCGCACCGTTCGCAATCTGATTCGTGACGATGCCGACAGAAGGCATCTTGGAGGCGTCATCAGCATCAGCAAGAGCGACCTGTGGTTTCCCCGTTCCGATAGCCGACACATAGACCGCAGAACCCGCAGCGATAGCAGAACCGGTCGCGTTCTCAACCTCAATGATGTTCTGAGCCTTGACCTTCTCGCTGGTTAAGAGGAAGTTCGTGTTGTCCCATGTCAGGCTTGCACTACCGGCAATCGTGTTCGCACCGGAGGCGAAAGCAACCTGCGGCGCTGAAATCGCACCTCCGATGGTGCCAGTTCCGTAAGCGGTGGAGTCGAGTGTTCCGTCGCCCTTGACGAATTGTCCGGAAGTTCCGGAAATACCGCTGAGGGTAGCGCCGTCCGACTGAAGAATGCCAGTGATACCGCTGGCAACTGGGTCGGTTTCAGAACTGATGCCGCCCGAGGGTGGAGTGAACTCCGGCATGAATCACACCACGGGCTTCAGTCAGATAAAGTGAGCGGAGAGGGGCCCCTCCCCCCGCCGCAGCGGAGGGAGGGGCGGCCACCTGATTACCCGTAGGCTCAGGTATCTGCGACACGCGCAGGTTTTGCTGCTCAGCGGTAGTAGCCGATACCGAGGGTGCTCAGGGCACCCACGCCGAGAGCGATGTGGCCGACGTCAAAGCCGGCAATCACGTCTCGGTTCAGCGTCTGCTTCAGACCACGGGGAAGACCCGTGTAGCCCACCGCGCCAGCGAGCCCGAGAGCAAGGAGAAGGTGCCCGTAGTCGAGACCGAGGGCGACTTCCTTGTTCAAGGACCGCATGAGGTTGGCGTAGGCTCCCACGAACTCACCTCAGAACAGGTTGATGTCCTTGCCACCGAGGCCGAACATCTCGCCGTGCTGACCGCCCATGGGGACCATGTCGTAGCCACCGAAGAGGGGCTCGTCAATGACCGAGGGGGCGTTGCCGAGGAGACCGAAGAGGCCAGCGGTGCCGGAAGCCAGCGGACCGCCCGAGACGTGGATGCTCGGGACGGGCAGACCGAGGTTGCTCAGGGCGCCGAGGGCCGCGGGGACCATAGCAGCGACGGTGAACAGACCAGCGGTCTGAGCGGACACGTTGGCGAGGGAGTAAAGCGCGTAGCCACCCAGACCTGCGAGAGCGAGGCTGGAGACGGTCGCACGGTATCCGCTCGTGATGTCGATGTTGAGGCCAACCTTGGACAGGGCGCGCTGGGCGAGACCGGGGAGGGCCGCGGACACAGCGATACCGCCAGCGAGGGCAGCCATCATTTCGAACTTCATCAGGTTGGCGCGCGTCCACTTCATCGCACCGCTGAGGCTCATCCTGCGAGAGACGGAGCGGCGGCGGGAAGCGGTCTTGCGGCGGGAGGTCGTGCGGCGGCGGCGGCCCGTCGTCTTGCGACGGGTGGACCGGCGGCGAGCCGGGGACTTGCGTCGGCGGGTCGTCGTCTTGCGGCGAGCCGGGGACTTGCGTCGGCGGGTCGTCGTCTTGCGACGGGTCGTGGTCCGGCGCTTCGGGGCCGCCTTGCGTCGGCGGGTCGTCGTCTTGCGACGGGTGGTGGTGCGGCGAGCCGGCGCCTTGCGGCGACGGGTCGTCGTCTTGCGCCGCGTGGTGGTGCGCCGCTTGGGCGCAGCCTTGCGCCGCGTCGTCGTGCGACGAGCGGGCGCCTTGCGGCGGCGGGTGGTCGTCTTACGTCGCGTGGTAGTGCGACGCGCCGGCGCCTTGCGGCGCGCGGTCGTGCTTCGGCGGGAGACTTTTCGTCGGGCCATGTTGTTCACTTTCCTTTTGTTGGTCCGGCGGCGCTTGGTCGTCTTCCGGGCTGGGTTCACAATCACCAGTTCCTGAAGAGCCATCGGACCACCTTCAGAATCACCCTCATCGACTCCCCCTATATGAAGAAAATATGGTCGCATCGTATGCTATGTGATAGGCATCCCCGAAAAGTGGGGGTAAGGTATGCAGCCGAACCTTGATACCCCCGGTGATGTTGCGAGCAACGATGAGCAATCGTCATGCCGTCCGGGCAAGAAAAATCCCGGTCAGCATCACCTTGTCTCCCGACGATTACGACTTCATCGAGATGCTCATCAACAGCAGGCGCTACGCCAACCGAACGCACGTCATTGAGCGGGCGATTGTTCTTCTTCGTCAAGAGTTCGAACGTCATCAGGCGTATCTTGCCCAGCAAGGAAACGCGCAATTCCCTCCACAAGGGCATCAACCACCATCTGGTAATCTCGGCCAGCAGCGTCGTTGACCTCAACCAGAATCGAAGGCGCATCAAACAGCGTGCTTGCCGCGTTGGTCAGGTAGTTCTCGAAACCTGCTTCCTGAATCATGCTGGCGACACCGTCGTCCTCGAACGCCCCAACAATGGCACTGAGCAGACCAGCATCGGTCACTTCAGGGATGTTGAACAGAACGACCGTTCCTTCGCGCCATACGTCAAGGTCGTACCCGTGCTCCGTTTCTCCTGAAATGTCTGGGAAGGAATGCAGGTCGATGTGGACCGAGGCTTCCATCATCGCATCGAACACCTCCATCACGAAATCACTTTTCGCTGCATCAGTACGGTTAAGGTCGAGGATGTCGCGGGGGACATCGCCCTCGATGACGGTGACGATTTCTCCTGCCTGCCGCAACGAGTCCTCAAGCAGATAGACGAAACGGGTGGCCCCCTCATCCTGTCCCTCCCCGGGGGCAGCGTGAGGAACCGTAATCAGAATCATCTATCCAATCGCAGACGCTTCAGGCTCTTAGGCTTGGTGCTGGGTGGACTTGATGCCTCGCTACTCCCAATTGGCTTCGATTTCTTCCACGTCCCGTCTCCGGCAGTGAAGTAGTACCAGTATTGGTATTCCGGGCTCATGAAGAAAGGGACGTGCTCGATGTAGTGCTCAAGGTTCCTGCCCTTGAGGTATTCTGGGCGGTCGTCGATGCGGAAGATGACTTTGTTCTCCGCTTGGCTCCACACCGTTTCGGACATCAGTTGGAGACGCTGCGTCATCCCGATGCCGACGATGCCCTTCCCCGCGCCAACGAGGTACAACTGTTCGATGGCGTCGTTGCTTCCCTTACGAACGAACGTTTGAATCTCGTCAATCGCGATGACCCGGCGAATCCGCTTGAACCCCGGCTTGTTGGAGAGCGTGAACACCTTTTCCATCAGGCTGTTCAGCGCCGCCACTCGCTCTTCTTTCGCGGCCGGGGTGTGTAGGACAATGGCTGGCGTCTTTGAAAGGAGGGCAGCGTAGGCCTCCATGGGAGTCTTGCAGACACGCCCAAGGTCGGTGATTTCCGACTTTGGGTCGACAAAGATGGTGTGAACACCATCCTCTTGCATCTGCTTGAAGACCTTGCTGACGAAGTAGGTCTTTCCACTGCGTGTCATCCCCAGAACCGCTGAATGGCGCTTCTTCATGTTCTCATAAAGACCGCGTGAGAGCATAGGCAACACCGAGCAGACCGACGACAACAAGTGGGCTCGGTGTAGCGGCGATAAAGGTGTAGTCTGGGAAATTCTGCTTGAACTTGACACGCAGGTCGTTCTCATCACCCATCCGTAGCCAAGCAACGGGATTCATCACGTCTGGGTCGAGGGTCTTCGTATGCTGGAGACCAAGCGCGTGCCCGTACTCGTGCGCGAGTAGGTCGAGGTTTCCCTTGGCCGACTCATGGATGGTGATGGTCTTCCCAATGGTGATTCCATGGGGGAAGTAGCCCTTTCCGGTGGCGTTGAACAGCGTCTTCGCAGTGGGAGCCATGTACCACTCGACCGCACCCTGAGCCGCGATGGTGTTCACCAAGTCCACCCAATCATCGGTGGAGAGCACAGCCACCTGTGTCCCATCAACACCTGTTGAAATGATGTTGAACGACGGGTAGGACTCTGGATTCATTGACTCACCCCACAAAGAGCAGGTGGCGCTTCCCAGACTTCAAAGAACGAATCATCTTCTCCACGACTTCTTCCAGTTCCCCGCCTATGAACTCACCTTTCGAGTTCACGGGTTTGTCGAGCATTCGCTCAAGTGACTTCGCCAGCGACTTCGACTCCCTGACATTGAGCGTCACAACAAGATGTGGCTCTCCGGTTTTGAAGTGCTTCAGAACTGTCGGGAGCACATAGCGGCTCCGGAAGTCGACCACTTTTGGGAGCGAATTGGTGAGGACGTGAAGCCATTCCCAACAGGCCTCATAGACCCACTCTTGCAGATTCCGACTGGCCATCACGGAGTCCTTGTTCTCGAGTGTTTCCTTGAGGATGTAGCCTTTCTTCCCGATGTAGTCGTTCTTCGAATCAATCGTGTATAGTTCAATGTCGTACCCCATCACCGCACCCCCGCTTCAACTGCGATTTTGTTGTCTGGCTTGCCCGGGCCAGTGGAGGAATCAGCACCGACGACGAAGGCATAGACGCGGCCTGCCGCCCACTGATGCTGCTGAACACCCGGTCGGTGGCCAACGCGCCATGCGGCCAGACCCTTGTCGTACACCTTCTCAATCAACGAACGTTTGATGCCCGTTTCCTTGGCGATGCGGTTGATGAAGCGCGCCTTGGGAGAATCGCCGCTTGGTTCGTAGTCTGGGTCGATGTTCTTCCGGTAGCGGCGGTAGTATTCCTCCTTGTGCTTGGAGGGACCAATCTTCAGCCCACGAGCCGTGGCCTTGATGTCGGACTTCCAAAATTCGTAGGCTTCAGGGTCGTTCACGTCGTATTCGTAGCCCTTGTCGATTTCGTCCTCAGCAATCATCCGCTCAAGGGGAGTGAGTCCTGTCAGGTAGCGCTGCGGGAACTTCTTTCCCTCGGGAGTGCGGGGGTTCGACAGTTGCGTAATCGAAATGGTTTGGTCCGTGAGGGCTGAAGGGTAGGAAACGTCAGAAGGGAACCATGGATTCATCTTCACCTCGACCTTGCCGTACTTGCGCTTCTCCGTCATCCCAATCCACGGGACATCGGGGCACGGAGGCATTCGGACAATGTCGTGCTTGCGCGCCCAGCGCCATGGGTCGTGGCCCCAGACCCACAGCCCAAGCAGACGACGAGACACTTGGTTCTGCGTCTTTTGCTCTCGCACAAGCGGGCCTTTCTGGTCAGCGTTGTAGGGGAACGCGCCGTGGCGCTTCACGAATCGCACCTGACGCTTGCACCAATCCCAATCGGTTTCTCCCTTGATGGGGTCGTCGGACGGGCCGGTCCACTTGTCGAGCGCCTTCTCGTAGTAGTCCTCGATGATGCGGGGTCCGAGTTTGATGTAGTCCTTGGGTCCGGTCAGCCCGAGTTTCGCGCGCATCTTCAGAATTCGGCGACCGCTGACGCGCCCACTCTTGATGCCCTGCTCGTCTGCTTCTTCCTTGGAGAGCCCAGCCTTCTGGCCGAGCGGAGAATCAAGGAACGCCTTCAGTTCCTTGTTCTTCATGTTGATGAGGTGAACCCACTCGGTGAACCACTCGAACTGTTCCTTCCCGGGGTTTTCTTCGGGAAGACGCTGCGCTTCGCCCTGAGCGGCCTCATCAAACAGACGTTGTCTGAAATCGGAGCGGATGCCCCGTGCGGTATCGACTACTCCTTCAGGTCCCTTGTACCAATTGTTCCCAAGGGCCTCGAGTCCCAAGAAGGCGAAGAGGTTGCGAGGAACCGGGACGTTTGGTCCGACCGTCTGCTCGACCTGCTGCCACCTCGTGATGGGACCGGTGACGACCATGTGGATGGAAGCCTCTCCGGGCTGAAGGTCGCCTGCTCGTTCAGCGGCCGTTCGTTCTGGTTCAGGCACCGTGCCACCGAAGAGCGTCATCTGTGGATTCTCAAGCACATCGTCCATCTTGGAGCGGATGCCGTCGAACACCTTGTCGTAGGAGCCACTCTTCACCACAACGAATTGGTCCCATTCCATCTTCTTGGCCGCATCGACCATGCTTGGTCCGAGGCGAGCACGGTGCTGTGCTTCGGCCAGACCCATCCCACCACGGCGCATCAGACGCTTGACCATCGTCTTCGGTGGGACGTCAGGGGCAAGGAAGATGGTGTAGGCATGAGGGAACCCTCGCTTGTACTTCTTCACCCCAGCAAGGTTGACGTCGATGATGTTGATGGGGTGGTTGAAATCAACCCACCTCCTTCCGTAGTAGTGTCCGTTCTTCTGTTGCTCCCACTCGACAAACTCGTCGCGCTTGACCATCTCCAAGAAGTCGACCTTCGAGACGAAGATACGGTCCACTCCGTCCTTCTCCTTTGGGCGGCGAGGGCGGCTGGTGACGGTCAGCGGCTCGCCGACTCCACGGACGTTCTTCTTGAGGTATCGAATGAACGTGCTCTTCCCCGTGCCGGGAGGCCCAGAGACGATGACCAGCCTTGTCTTCTTCCCCTTACGCGGGTTGACGTTGACGAAGGTTTCAACGTAGTCCACCTTCACCCCGGGCTGGAAGCCTTCCAGAATGGAGCCAACATGCTCGTAAATGGTCTGGGCCAGTTTCCGCCCGAGGTCATCTTGCTCATGTGCAGGTGTGACGCTCACGTCCAAACGTCCGTTCGTGAAGGTCAGAACGCCAGAAACATCCGTTGATTCGGGAATCATCCCCTTCAGCGCTGGGAGGTTGTCGTGATTGAATCGCATGTAGGCCTTGGGCGCCCCTTGCTTCCTGCTGGCGACCTCGGCCTTCCCTTCACCCTTGTACATGTCGAGGGCTTCGATGGCCAGTCCCTTGTTGATGGGTGACTCATAATCGCCCACCCACTTGATGTGTGATGCAACGGGACGGGGGTTCTTGCGCGGCTCATCGAGGAATGCACGCAGTTTCTCGACATGCTTGGCCATCCACCACGGCTTGAAGTCGTTGATGTCCCCGTCGAATTCCTTCGCCTTGCGGAATGTGCCTGCGATGGTGGTGAACATGTAGGGGTGATGCGTAGCGATGTCCGTCATCTGCATGATGACCGCGAGGCCGTAGTAGTCCCCCACGAGGGTCTTGAAGAAATCCTCGGAGATGTTGCGGCGACCCACATCTGACTCCAGAATCATCGAGATGCCGTCTTCGAGGTCGTCGGGCACATCGAGAGCGTCCGCGATGAACTCATCCCACATCTCCTTACCAGCAACCGAGTGGTGGATTTTCTTCTCTTTCTCAACGCGCTTACCAACGTCGTGATACAGACCGAGCAAGAGAAGCATGTCGAGGTAGGTCCAGTTCCCGCTGATGCGCTGACTCAGGTAGGCGCGGACCTTCTTCCTCAACGCTGAATCAAAGCCAAGAGGTTCCAGTTTCCACAAGCGTGCCTTCGGGTGCTCTTCGTTGGAAACGAAGTAGTGCTGCATCCACCAATAGGTGTACACGGTGTGCGCGTACTCGTCGCCACCGTAATGATACCAACCGTAGTCAAGACCCTTCAGGTCGTCGAGCGAACGGTGTCGGTACTGAGAAGGGATGGAAGGACGGTCTGGGTTGGGGAGCGGATTCGGGAGCGGGTTGGGCAAAGGGCCCTCGTCCCCCTTGTTCGGCACATAGGCCGGATTCACGAATTGCTTGTAGGTGATGTGCACGAGGTCCTTGAACTTCGCATTGAACTGGTCAATCATGTCCTTCGTGACCTTGTAGCAGAACTCGACATCGTCCTTCTCTTTGCCGACGAACTTCTTCTCAGCACCCTCAATCATGGCGTCGATGTCGCTGACGATACGCTCTTCCTCCAGTTTCAGGTAGCGGTCGAGGCGCTTCTTCTTCGGTTCGACCTTGAAGTAGTCGATACGGTCGCGCATCACGGTGTAGTGGTGCTTGACGCCCGGTGAGAAGGAGGCGTCAACATACCATTGGATGTCGTCAGCAGACGTGAGCGAAGGCTCGTCCTTGGACGGGTGGGTGTGGAAGAACGCGACCTCGTTGTCTGGACGCTTGTTGATTTTGATTTTCGGCATGATGAGCGAGGCTCGACGATGATACACCTTGCCGTCGGACGTTGCCCACCCGTAGGATTCACCGCTGCGTGTGACGAAGGACCACAGCAAATCGAGGAACGCTTCATCGTTCAGACGCTGGTAGTCGAAAATCCGGAAGTATTTCTCAGGCTTCTCGATAAGCATCCCGTGCATCTCGGCGTGGAACTCCGTGGCGGTGGCCGGGTTGCGCAACACACCGGGGAACGAGAGGTGCCCCTTCGCGATGGTGACGCGACCGCTCGGATTGGAGCGGACCGTGGAGACCTCGTCGCAGCGAATCTCGATGGGCACGAAGTGCGGTCCTCGTCCGGTAGGAACGTGGGCCGTCTTGTTGACGAAGTGTTTCATCGCTTCCCGTGCCTGACGACGGGAGACCTTGCCATCGAAGATGACGAACCACGTTTGGTTCTCAAGGTCAAGTGTCGCTTCCTTGACGTCGAAGCCACCCAAAACGGAGCCGCCTTTCGGGAAGTGGCTAAACTTCCGGACGTCGCTTGGTTTCAGGCTCACTCTTCCTCATCCCCGAACGTCATGAAGGCATCAAAGGGGCTGATGAACCCCGCTTCACTCTTCGGCAGGTCCTCTCCCGTAATGGACCCTTCTGCCTCTTCGGGATTCTTCTTGACCAGCGAAAGACCAGCAGCGTGCTTCTCCATGTCCTTCTGTCCGTCGAAGGACTGACGCGAAAACTGGTTCCCAAGGTCTTCTCCTTGACGCACATAGAAGTCGCCATCGAATTGGCTGTCAGGAAGGTCTCCAATGGGCTGGTCGAAGGTCTGGAAGGAGCCACGGTCAAGGTTGATTTCTCGAGCGTACTCTGCATCACGCCTTGCTTGGTCATCGTCCTCCATGTATTCCATCAGGAGTTGGTTGTGGTAGCGGACCTCTTCGCGTTTCTTGTCGTGCACGGTCCCACCGAGGTTCGGGCCTTCCTCATCGAAGACCGCGTCGTCACTCCCAAGAGGGAATCCCGGGAGCGTGAGGTAGTACGAGATGCCGTTCTTGTCCTTGGGGAACTTCAGGAACTTGTCCGGTGCGTAGTGCAGCCCCCACTTGTCTTCTGTCAGTTGGTGCTGGTTGGGGAATTCCTTGAGCATCGTCAGCCACTTGTCGTCGCGGGTAGCGCCAGCCCCCTGTCGGGGGCCGAGCGGAGAACCTGCCATGCTGCCGGGGCCAACTCGTGAGGGGTCAACACCAAAGGTCATTCCGGGGTAGTCGGGGTGAGTGTACGGTTGTGGGCCTCCGCTCACCCAGCGTGGGCCAGCGTTGAAACCATAGAAGGGGTTGCGAATAACGTTCGTTAGTCCCGATTCTGACGTGAAAATCACGCTCGAATGGAAATCAGGGTCCACAGGGTTGGGCAACGGGTCGCTTCGCAACCCGATGGAGAAGCCACCCGCAGCATCTCCCTGCCGGAAGGAATAATCGTCGGCGTCCTCCATGTCCTTGTCGTAGCGGATGCGGAGGAACTGCGGCGGGCCAATGAGCGAGCGGGAGAAGTACTCCTTGCGAGTCACCTCCAGACCCATGCGCTGACCGGGAGCCGAGCGGTGGGCCTTGCGGGTGAACGAAGGACCTGAGACCGTTCGGCGGCCAGACAACTTCTGATATTCCACTTCAACGATGATGCGCGGCTCGACGAAATGGGTATCGGGGTAGGTTTCTTGCAGACCGGGAAGGGTGACAGAATGCTCATAGTATCCGTACTCTTCACCACGGGGCTCGCCAAGAACGAGGTTGAACAACTCCCGCCCCACTTCCTGCGTGAAGCCGCCACCAACGAAGCCAACCGGGACGAGAACCATCCCATCTTTGGTTGACTTGGAAACTCCGACAAGCATCGAGCCAACCATTGGCTTCTCATCAAGCCAAGCCTTGGTGTCAGTACGGATTCCCATCACCACAGCATCGAGGGTGTATTTGCGCTTGACCTTGTACCGGCGACCTCCACCGTGGATGTACAGGCCTTCGTTCATTCGCTCCCCTACCTCGTAGCGCCAGATGGAATCCACCTTTGCTTCGTAGTCGTCTTCAATGACCGTGGGGTCCAGACACTTGATGCGGTCGCTTTCCAAATCAGCGGCCTTCATCAGGCGCTCTTCGTAGGGCAGCGAGTACACGTCTTTCCCATCAACCGAGAGAACGTCGAGAATGACGGCCTTCAGATTGCGGAAGGTGCTTGGGTCATGGTGCCCATCGTTGTCCTTGGAAAGAATGGACGTCACCGCATGGTTTCCTTCCACACGTCCGAATTGGTCCACCACAATGGATTCAACAACGACCGTGATTTCATCCACATCATTGTCGGCACAGATTCGCTCGAACTCTCGCGTCAGGTAGTTGTCCCAGCCGATGCCGCCAACCTTCTGAAAGACCATCACACAACGCTCAACGTCCATTCCTGCACGGGCGGCTTCTTTTGCTCGGTCGAGCCGCTCACCGTGAATCTTGAAGCCACCTCGCTTGTCGAACTTGAGCAGCCCCAGTTGCCCGTCATACTTCGGCGTCACCACAAGCCGCTGATGCTGAAGAACCTCTTCTCCGATGAATCGGTAGCGCACTTCCTGCACCGGCTCCTTCTTCCATTCCTGAAGGCGAAGCGTCAGTGGGTTGGTCTTGTCGTGCTTGGAACTGGGTGTCCGCTTGCAGGGTGGAGCGGCCTCAACGTCCGTGAAGCCATCACCGACCTCAGCGGCCGTGAACCACTTGTCGGCCATCCCTTTGAGGCGCTCGAAGTCCTTGAGGACAGCCACAGGGTGAGCGCTGGCAGGATTGAACTTCTTGATGTCCTTGATGTCCACGGGGATGCGGCAGTAGCCTTCGGACTCGCTGAGGTCTCGGTTTGGCTTGTAGTGCATTCCAAAGAGCATCCCAACCGGGTGGTCCGTGTACATCACGCTCTTGTCGACGTAAGGGAAACCAGAACCAACGGCTTCATCCTTGTTGAACGCCACTTCGCTGGTTGCTTTCTTCACACCGGAATAGATGTAGTCCCAACATTCGTCTGAGGTCTCGAACTGCATCGGCTTCGTGGCGAACCACACTTGGAACGACTTCCCGGTGAAGACCGGCATCGTCGCGTGAACCTTGCTGAAGTACTTCGCGATGTCGTACACGATGCGTGCATACTCGTCAAACGGCATACCTCCGGCGTTGTCGATGTCGATGACGCCGACTTTCGGATAGACGCCACCCATGTTCGGGCGGAACCAAATGTCGCGCAGCCCTCGGTGCATTCCGCCGTGCGAGCCTTTCCCCTGCTTGAAGTACTGACTCGACGAAACGTAGTCCTTGACCTCCTTCTCGCTGTGGAGGGTGAAGAGTGTGCTCGGAATCACTTCTCCTGTTCTCCCGCTGAAAAGAATGGCCTGCACCGGATGGTGCATGGTCTTCCTCAGGCGGAAGGGAAGAGTGGTCTGGTTGTACTTCAGCATGAACTCCTTGATGGACTCGTGAAGGATTTGCTGGTCGTCCGTTTCGGGGACGAAGGGCTTCGGGTCGAAGTTGTCCATCGGGACACCAAATGTTCCGTATTCCTTGAGGAAGGCCTCGTGCAGCACACCACGCATCTCGTCGATGTTTTCCTTGGTGGTCTTCTTCGGGTCCAGTTCGTACACGCGCTCTCCCGTCTTCGGGTTGATGGCGTTGGCTCCACGGAAGCCCTTGAGGGTGGAGTCCCACGAAGTGGCGCCCATGTGAAAGTAGGTGCGCGAGATGAACTTCTCCATGAACTCCTCGATGTCGGCCTTAGAGGGCCGCATACCGGCCGCGTTGAAGCGGGAGGCATACGTTCCGAACTGCTCAAGCAGCCCAGCGTAGTCCCTCATGGTGTGGGCCTCCGGAGCGGAAGAATCGGTGGTGCCTCAGGGGCAACAATCATCGGGTCTGGACGCTGGGTGAATCCTTCAGAAGCGCGAGCACGGGCACGGACCGTGTCCCTGATGTCGTCCGTCAACTGCTGAGCCACAAATTGGTTCAGTTGAGCAGCCGGGACAACGACATAACCGCGCAAGACATTGAGGGCAGTAGCGAGCGCTGGGAAGGTCACGGTCCCGAGAGCCTTCATCTGCATGTGCTTCTTGATGTCGGAAAGGAACATGGCTTCGACATCCTTGATTTCAGACGTGTTCTGGATAAGGAGGCGCTGGAGAGCGGTAGTGGCCGCGCCGAGAATCTGAGCGTCTTCTGCGTGCTGTGAAGAGATGAAATCAAGGTAGCCGCCGAGGTCAGTCAACCCAGAAGGGGGAAGCGATGGGCGTGTGTGCCCGTACTTGATGTGAGCCCTCTCCACTTCTTGCTGAAGTGCAGCCATGATGTCACGCTCGGAAATATCCAGCCCCTTGAGGGAGTTCGCGCTCCCACGCACTTGCGACCACGCTGCCTTGACCGCGCCCTGCATGGACTCACGAGCACTCTTGATTTTCTTTTCCGGCTTCTTTCCACCCGGCCCCCTCGGCCCGTAGGGTTCCGCATACAGGTAGCCACGGTTCGCGCCAATCAACACCTGAGAAAACCACTCGTTGAACTGTTGGCTGTACGCCAAGTAGGCGTCGCGAAGAAGAGGCGCCTCCAAACGGAAATCTGCCTTCTGTGGCTGGAGAATCTGCCTTGCCTTGATGCCTTCGATTTGGAAGATGACCTCAGTCGGGAGACCAGCCTCTTGCATCTTCGGAACGAGAACAGGAGACATGTGGCGGGAGATGATTTCGGTGTACCATGTGATTTCACTGAGGGCGAAGTTGTCCTCAGTGAACATCTGTTCAAGCGCCTTCCTCATCGGTTGGTTCGCTGCCCACATGTTCGCATAGAAGGCCACCATGTGGTCCGTCCTTGCGTCAATGAACCAGTCCCCGAAAAACACCGACTTGTCGCCACCTTGCTGGAAAGCGTTCGCAGTGGTGCCATCGTAATCAAGGAAATGGTCCTTGGTGAATCGACTGTGGTTGATTTTGCTCATCGCGATGGTGTTCATGTGCTCCCAGAGGAAAAAGGACTCGGCGAAGACTTCGAGGAGAGGAAGTGCGGGGTTGTTTCCCAATTGTTCGCTGCGCAGGTCATTTTGTCCGGCAGGGATGTACACCTCGTTGATGTTGACGAGTTTCTCAAGCCCTCGGGAGCCTCGGGTGAGCGAGATGCTCGGGTCCACATCGCTCCTGAGGACCATCTGAATCGGCTTCTTGTCCTTCTTGCTGCTGGAGACCACGGTCCAAAGACCCTCTTTCACAGCAGCATCGAGACGCGCGATACCCTTCCGACCCTGAGCGTTCTTCAGAAGCATGACCTTCTGACCAGCGGGGAATGGTGCTTTCAGCACGCTAAGGAGGGGCTGAAGGAGCATCTTCATCGCTTCTTTGAAATCCTTCGGCTCAAAATCTCGGAACTCGTACAGTACGCCGTCCGGGTCTCGTTGGTTGAAGCGGCGCTCGGCAGCATCGAGACCACTATCGAACGCATCGTAGGCGATTCCGGCTTTATCGCAAGATTTCCTGAAAAGAGGATGATTCTGGAAGTCGTTGAGCAGCGAATCGAAGAAGGTGTACCCGGTTGCGAGAGACACAAACACATCTGGCCTCACCGAGTCTGCTTTCCCGTCGTGTTTCCCTTGCTCTCCCTCGAAGGTCATGATGGTGTCCGCGAAGAAATTGACGATGTCGTTCACATTGGCCTGATTGAGACGGATGTTGTCGACCAACATTTTCCCAAGAGAAGGCAGCAGAAAATAGGACGACATCCCACCAGCATCAAGGTCTGCCTGAAGGGCTTCTGACCCTTCAGGACTACCGCTGAGGAAAAGACCGGGCCTGCGGTCCCCTGAGGAAAGAATTCCAGTTGACCAATCCTCATTCATCAGCGGGTATCGTCTTCGCATTGGGGAGAGGAAGTCCACGCACAGGATGTCGCCGAATCGGACCTCGCCAAACAGGTGGTGATACAGCAGGTTCCCGGGCTGAATCTGATGTGAGCCGGGGAAGCCTCCGGGCGGGGCAGGGAACTGCATCCGGAAGTGTTCGTAGTGGTTCTTGACCCAGCGGCGAATGCTCGGACGAGCGTTCTTGATGAAGGCCTTCACCCCGCCGTCATCCGGCTTGGCAAGGAAAACCGCAGGATTCATGCCGCCTCACAACCGGTAGGTGAACGCGACCGACGGGTAGGTTTGACCCGGCTCTGGCGTGCCACCGGTTTGAGGGGGGAGGACTTCCACGAAAAACTGCACGGTGTCAACGCCCGCAGTTCCACCGTAATCAGTGGGTTCGACATTGAAGGTTCCTGCTTCACCCGGGTTGAGCATGAGGGTGCGGGTATCGGCCGTGATGACGTTGCCATCCTTACTGGCTTCGTAGGTGATTCGCACAGATGCCCCGGTGCCGCTGGACTCCGTGAAGTCCAGTTGCAGGCCGTTGGCGTTTCCGGAGTATGACGAACCGTTCATGACGTTCACCTGACGAACCTCGTTCGTGGACGCTTGGTAGTAGGTCAACTTCAGGTTGCTGACGTTCGGCGTCTTCGCTGAGGCCGCCTCTTGCTTACGGGAAGACCACAACAAGAGCGCGCTGATTCCACCAATCGCCAACCAGTTCGGCTTCCTTCGGTTTTTCTTGCTCGTTCCATACGGATTGTACGCCATATCATCGCCTCAGTATCGGTATCGGTACACCCACGGAGCGAGTCCCTCGCCGGGGCTGATTTCCTTCTTCAGGAGGTTGGTCTTGCTCTCGATGGTGTCCAGTGCGCTCTTCGCGAGCAGCATGAAGCCAAGCACCGTGGACAAGGTGTTGATTTCCTTCCACGTCGAGGACTTCATCCCCAGTCGAGAGGCCTTGACCAGACCCTTGGATTTGCCGTAGCCAAACAGGCCCTTCTGGCCGACCGTTTCGAACGCGGTACGAGCCGTCGTCGCCACAACCACACCAAGAGAAATCAGTTCGACGCGGTCCCACGTCTTCACGGGGACACCGAAGTAGGTCTCTCGCTTCTCGGCCACCATGACTTCACCTCAGTCAATCAGCCATGCCTTCCCGTCGCGCATCCCGATTTTCATGCTGCCGCCCTTGATGATGAGCATCGGCTCACCGTTCTCGGGCATCGTCGCATAGAGGACCGGGTAGTTCCCGTCCTTGGATTCCTCGTTCATCTCGTGGATGAACTTCTGCGTCTCGTCGCCGTTCTCCTTGGGTGACATGTAGCCAATCGTCCAGCACTCGCCAAGAGAATACCACACGTCACCAACATCAATCTGAGCGGTGGTGATTTCGTCGGGGGTCTTGCCACCGTGGAACTTCTTGTACGCAGCCTCGGCCTTCTTGACCTTCTTCGGGGAAGCAGGGTTCGTCATGGGGCTCCACGACTTCGTCACGGAAGCCACACCACGCTTCCCGTATTCCTTCTCGACGTAGGAGAGGGCGACGGCGTTGCGCTGCCTGTTCCCCGGAAATTCCTCATGCAGGGCGGAATGGAGGCGCTGGAAGTAACTCTTCGCGCTCTCACGGCGCTTCTTCCCGGTCTTCTTGCTGGTCTGACGGCGAGGCTTCGGCACCGGGTTGCGCAGGGGGCCTTGTGGGATTCCCTGCTGTATCTTCTGAGCCATCCCCTCATTGACGAGGCGAAGTTCCCCACCATCGACCATGTGAACGAGAACTCCACGAGCGTCCTGAGCGCATTCCTCCATCGGGGGGTTCTTCCCACACACGCGACAGACGAACCGGAATCCCATGTCGCTTGGGTTCGTCAAGGTGTAGGCACCGGGCGTCGGCTCAGGTCGGAGACCGGAGAGGGTGTAGGCACCGGGTGTCGCCTCGGGGGCGATGTAGGGATTTTCAGGCTGGCCGATGTAATCCCCGACCGTCGCATAGACACCGGGGACGTTCATCCGCTTGACCGTCCCGGCTCCGGTCGTCCCGAAGAAGTAGGTGATGTCGTAGCGTTTGGACAATGAACGGATGTTGTCTTGGACCGGACCCGGCAAAACCAACACACCTTGCTCATCGGCCATCACCGGGAGACCCTGCTCACGGAGGTGCGCCTGAACGCGGTAGCGGAACTCGTCGTCCTTGTCCGTCAAGTACGCCACGATGTAGTTGTCCTTGACCAGACCGTTGAGGAAATCGCGAACGCCGCGCACGGCGGGGGACTTTTCGATGTTGAGAGAGACTTCACGGTCGAACCGCTTTCCACTCAGACCCTTGCGCTTCGCCACACGGATGGCTGCGCTCTCGTCGAGAACTGCTTGCTCAGTGATGAGCACCACGGCCTTCGGCTTCGCCATCGCAACCGTGGGGTTGGTGAACGGAAGGTCGGACCCACACGTTGTACACTGCATCATGCCAGCAGCGTTATTGGTGTTGCAGCGAGAGCACTCAGGCATACCAACGAACACCCCCGGGGTTGTACACGACGGGGAAACCTGCTGCAACGTTTTGCTTCCTCATGCGCTCACGCTGCTCGAGGATTTCCTCTTGCTGGGGATGTTCACCTGCGGCCCACAATGCGTCTTCTTCAGCGTCGGAAACGTGGAAGTGTCCATCGTGGGGGACGGCCTTATACTGTCCTCCCATCGCGTTGAACATCTTCAGGAGTTGAGTAGGCTCGACCCAGTGAATCTCGTCAAAGCGACCTTTCCAAGTGGAGCAGTGCGTGGGCCGGTCGGCACCGGGGTAGTCCGGGGAGGCTTGCTTCTTTCCGAAGGGGTTGCGGAGGATGAGGCCCATCTCGTCGGCCTTGTCGATGGCCTCCTGTCGGCGCTCCGTGGCTTCGCGTAGGCGCTCACTTTCGGCATCACGGACCTCTTGTTCTGTCATCGAGCCAGAAGCAAGGAGGCCCCCGTAGGTTGCGTCGAGGTAGTCGTCGTCTTGTGCTTCGGCCGTGATGCGCACAATGTCGTCTTCGGCTTGGTCGATTTGCGCCTGAAGACGACTGGCGATTTCAGCGAGGGCAACCTCTTCTGCCGCGAAACTGTCGAGGGGGGTGATGGCTTCCTGACCGGGGAGGAAACGTCCTCCGGGGCCACGACCTTGGACGGCAGCCACCGAAGGCACAAGCCGAGGCTTCTCTTCCTGACGAGCCTGACGCTCCCGCAGGTCAGTACTGATGTTCTCTTGACGCTCTCGCATCATCGCTTGAACATCCGACACACTCTCAGCGAGAGTTGGGCGCTGGGGGCGGCTCTTCAACTTCTCAATGCCCGCCTTGATTTCTTGGCGGCCGAGAACGTCAGCGAAGAAGCCAGCCGTGAAGGCGGCGGACTCTCCGGCATCCGCGGCCAGTTCACCAGCCGCCTTTGCGGCATCGACCATTTTGTCCACAACCTTACCCCCAGCCGTCAGACCACGGTCGCGGAAGGCGCGGAAGGATTTCTTCGCACGCTGGAAGGCGATGTCCTTGGCCTTCTCGATGGCCAGCGCCTCAGGATTTTCTTCGTCGAAACGGATGGTCGTGTATGCCTCCAGCGCGATTTCGTACGCCAAGTTCCTGAAGTTGAAGGCGGCCACGCTCTTTCGGGTAAGCCCCGTTTCTTCCCTCAGATAGACGGCCTCGATGTCGCTCGGCGTGACCGGAGCAATCATCGCTGCGACTTTTTGCTTGTAAGCGTCAAGGATTCGCTGGTCCATCTCAGTTCCGCTAAGGCTGATGTTGAGGTCATTGGAGACCAAGTTCTGCTTCTTCCCAAGCGCTTCCTTGACCTTCTCGTCTTGCTGCTTGTACGCAAGAGCGAGGTCATAGGCGTGAAAAATCGCGTCCATGGTTTCCTTGCCATCGAGGACCGCGTACTGCTTGGCGAACACCTTGGCCATGTTTTCGAGGGCGCGTGCTTGAGCCTTCAGCACCTTCACCTCGTCTCGGTTCCCAAAGGCCTTCTCAATCGCGGCAACATCTGCCCGAATCGAGTCTGCTTCGCCGGTGTCGAGGATGTCGGCAAGAAGGGTGTTGGCATCGGATTCCTTGACAAAGATTCCGGCTCCGCTGTACGCAGCGTGGAAATCAACGACATCTTTCATGATTTCATTCGCCTTCTTGTCGAGACGGGTCGTCAACTCTCCGAAGTTGTCCGGCATGGCCACCGGTGCCATGAGGTCAATCGGAACGCGACCAGCGATGATTCCCGTGAGTTTCTCAGCGAGGGGCTCGCTCAATTTGGCGGCGATGTCCGAGACTTCAGTTTCGAGGGCGGCCCAGACCGCTTCATCGACACCCTCTTTGTCCTTGATGGCTTGGGTCTGTGCCGCGATGGCTTCTCTCACTGCGCTGAGCAGTTCTTTGTTGTCATCCTTGGTAAGGCCGAGGCCACCCACACGCTTTTGGATGGCCTCAAATCCAGCCTTGCTCAGAACGTCGCTTGAAGGCATTTGCATCACCCCATCCTTTCAAGAGCCTTCTCCAACGCCTTGAGGGCAGTGAGGGCCTGCATCGAGCCGGGAGGGGCTGCCTTCAAATCCGCAACTGCCGCTTCGAACGCCGTCTTGTCTTTTTCACGCTGCTTGTTCAGGTATTTCGCGAAGTTGCCAGCAAGACCGTCGAGTTCCATCCGCCCAGCGGCAGTACCAAGATTCTGAAGCGCATAGACCATCAAGGCCATCGTGAACTTGATGTCTTCACCGCTGGCTTCGTAGCCGTGCTTGGTGATGGCAAGGGAAACCGCAGACACGGCCATATCGCCGAGGGACGCCTTGCTGCTGGACAATTTCATGTCAGCGAGGTTGACCGCTTCCGTCTCCGTTGCGTGCTTGACCATCCTCGAGAGTGCATGTGTCACCACGTCGACTGATGTGGGTATGCTGCGGATTTTACCTTCATACTCACCATCAATGAAGGCGTCCCATCCGGGTTTGCCAGCCTCCAACTCCTTCAGAAGGTCTTCCTCATTGACCGCGTAATCGGTGCCGCCATAATTGAAGAAGTGTGTCCAACCGTGCGTACGACGAGCCGCCTTCGCCTCGAACTTTTCTTGAAGCATATCGACTGGCTCAAGGTTCACGCGGTTCTGGGCCAGAATCTCCATCATGGAGAGGACCAACTTGTCTGGCCAATCGTGTGGGCGAGGGCGCATCCCATGGATGTCCATCACGAAGAGCACGGCAGGGTTTGCCTTCAGCGTCTGCTCGAAGACTTCGTTGCGGTCCTTCGTGCTGAGTTTCTTGAAGGCCTCAACAAAAGCACCGGAGTCTGAGGCGAGGGCTGACTCTTCGGTGGCCGTGTCGTAGGCAACGGTGCGCAGGATGCTCGCGAGGTCAAGCCTCTTCAGTCGATTCTTGATGAAGCCCCAAGACAGGGGCTTGACGCGGTCCGCTCCTGTGATGCGCTGATTCATGAAAAGGACAGCCTTAGCCTTCTCTTTCTGCATCTTGCTCCGACGTCCGAACATCTTGTCGGAATCATCGGTCCGTCGGATGAACTCGTTGCCCTCATACTTTGGTGGGTTGCCAGCGTTGAGGAAGAGGTCGTTGATTCGGGCCAGCGCCGCGATGTCCTTCTTGCTGGAGGGAACCGGGAGCACCACAGGACCGTACTGTGGGAAGAGGAACCCGGGATGAGCCACGATGGCGAATTCCTTCCCGTAATAGAAGTCGGCAGGGTCAGTGGCCATGTGCTTGACCATGTAGTCGAACTCTCGGTCGAGAGAGCCCTTGCGCAGGTCGAATTCCTTCGCTGCTGGGAGAATGTACTGACGGATGTAGGAAATCGCACGGCGGTTGGACTCGGCCGCGAGAAGGAAAGGCGCGAGAGAATTGTCGACGAAGTTCTTTGCCTCGCCCTCGGTCAGGGAGACTGAATCGAGGCCGGCCATCGCCTCCTTGACGTACTTCCGCATCGCTTCGTCTTCCGTGGCGATTTCCTGACCGAGGAAGCGGCCACCATACGAACGGCCGAAGCCGTAAGGGGCAGGGTTCCGCAGGGGGAGAACCGAACCTTCCATCGAATAGGAGCGGGCTCGGAGGATTTCTTCGGCGGCCACGGAGACAGGGTAATCCTCCTTGAGAGGTCGCGACATCAACATCGAAAGCGACTGAACCGCCCCGAAAAGGCCGTGGTCCTTTACCATCGCTGAGACGAGGGCGGGGCTGACCTCTTCAGGAAGAATGTGCGTCAGGTTGACACGGTTGTTGATGCCGAAGTTGTGGGCGGTGAACGTCGCGGGGTGGGCGGGGTTCTTCTTCACACCACCAACAATGTCGACTTCGACAACACTACCGTTCGTTAGTTCAGCAAGGCTGATGGTTTCGCCGCTCGGGTTCTTGAGGACGTATTCGCGCGCATCGGTCTGCGAACGGACCCACTGATGCGCAGCACCGAGGGTCGCGCCTCGGAGTTCCTTGGGAACGGTGTGCATCATTGGCTACTCCCCCATCACAGGGCATACTTCGGGTCGATAACAAGGTAGCGGCTGTCGGCGCTCTCGGCCCAGATGTAATCCTGCGGGGGGTTGAGGGGCTTCGCGACGTGGGGCTTCTCACCCTTGTGGGAGAACGGACTTTCGTCGCGCATATCCTTGATGTGCATGGGGGAGCCCAGCCCGAACATGTCGAGGGCCGTCGTGTTGCTCTTGACGTAGGCAAGCGCCACCGCACCAACCAGACCGATGACGGACCCTCGCACGAAGGAAGAGTAGGTGGAGTCTCGACGCTTGAATCCGAGGCGCTTCTTCAGGTACTGTTCGTCCACGACGTTAGCCACCCCGCTGATTCCAGCAAGGCCACCAATGACGGCGCCCTTCATCATCCATTCCTGCATGTCGTTCACTTCCGCTTATAGTGGCTGCCTCGGTTCTTCCTGCGGATGCGGAAGAGGTTCGGGCGCTTCGGGTCTTCAGCAAAGATTGGTTCGCCGTAGGTCTTCAGGAACTTCGCCCACGCGGTCTTGATGGCCGGGTCAGCGCCAAATGGCCGGATGGTGGAGTAGGACCGTCCGGTGTCCTTGTCGGTCACACGCGCCTTCTTGAAGACCACGTTGCCGCCCTTCCCGCGCTTCTTGCCCTTGCCGTACTTTCGCGGCAATTGGATAATCCACGCTTCCTTGGAGCCGGAGTCCTTGTGCGTTCCCTTCCATGCGACGTAGCCGCTGGCCTCGAAGCCACCAAAGATGTCGCCAAGACCGGTCGAGTCGCGCCCCGGAGTCCCGACCACGGTCATCGTTCCCTTGGAGGTCGAGCCCATCTTCTTCTGCTGCTTGGTGAAGGAAAACTGGCTCTTAGGCTTCAGTTGGATGAAGAAGTGCTGACCCTGACCAACGCCGACAGGATTGGTCCGGGCGCCGTCACGCCCTTCGCGCTCCTTGAAAGAGAACCAGTAGTAGTCGGCGTTGTCTTGATTTCGAGTGACGGTGACTTGGTAGTCTGGACCATACATTTGGCTCAAGATTTCGCTGACGACTTCCAAGTCTTTGTTGGAGCGGCCCATCATTATGACAGAAAACCGCGTGTAAGCGAAGTTTTTCTTCTCCGATTGGCCGCTCCCCACGGGCCCCAAAGAGAACATGAAGGACGTGCGTCCGGAGCGAACTGCCTTACTGGCCGCTTCTCGAACGATTGGCTCGAAGTACTGAGAGTCCCATCGTGCAACCTCATCCCAAAGTCGTTCAAGGTCCAACTCTTCCTGCCTTCGTGCTTCTGCCCCAATCGCAGACATTTCTTCCTTGAGGTTGAACGCCATGTTCGGGAGAACGGGATTAGCACGGACGTTGGTCCGGCGGCCCCGGCGCTGCTCTTGACCGGTGTCGGTGGCCTGTTCGACACGACGCTCCGCAGCCGGACCAAGTTGGACGAAGGAAGCGTAGTCTTGGCGGTTGAGGGCTCCCTCACCAGACGTGTTGACGGTGATGATGTTCTTCGGGGTGGGGTCACTGATGGAGTTGACCTCGATGTAGGACTGACCATCTTGCAGTTTGGCCTTGATGATGCTCGCCTTGTTCGAGTCGACAGCATCGCTGAATCTGGTCGAGCCATCGACCGACTCATCGAGGATGTAGTGCATCGACCTCTTCTCGGGCTTTTGATTGTCCTTCTTCAGCGACCCGTAGTTGAAGGAGGCCACGACGATTTGTCCATCACGGGAAAGGTTCGAGCGGCCAAGGTGGTCGGTCGTGACGCTGAACTTCATGCTCGACTTATAGTTGATGGGCGCCTGAAGCAAGACGTTGATGCCGGCGCGAGCGGTCATCGTGTCGCCCATCGCGTAGGACTCAACCACGCGCAGCATCAGGTTATACGAGGTGATGGCGTCGGTCAGGGGGCTGGTCGTCTCGACCGCATACTGACGGCCCTTCGCACGCACGCCCATGTCGATTTCCTGAATCACGGCCACCTCATCAGCAGCAAGAGGCGTGTAGCGGCTGAGGAATTCTTCGTACAGCGCTGAGCCTTCGTGCTGGTGAAGGAGGTTCACGGAATAGAAGTTGTAGTAGCGGAGGCGGATGGACTTCAACAGGTCCATCGCGAGACGGAACATCGACTGATACCGGGTGTCGGGACGGCCACCCTTGTGGGAAATGGCCCCGGTGAGGATGTCGAAGACCATCTGCCCCTTGGCCGTCTCGTCGCCGACGTTGACCAGCGGGTGGTCGATGAGGCGACGCTTGAAGGCCTCGTGGGTGACGTCAAGGCGCCACTCTTCGGCAAAGAGGAAGAGGGAGGCCTTCTCGTGCTCGGAGATGGGGGCGTTGAGTTCAGCACCAATGTCCACCGAGTCGATGTTGTTGATGTACTGGTTCCACGTCTTCGCGGAAATGACGTACGCATAGGGGGAAGAACGGATGTCTTCTGCGCGACCGAAGAGACTCGCGATTTGGGCGCGAGCAGGAGCACCGAGGTCACGCTCACCAGTACGAGCACCGGGGAGACGGAGGGCGCGCCACGGAATCTCGAACTTCTGCGCAGCCTTGCGAGCAGGGTTCACCATCGTAGGCGCTTGGAACTCGTTCTGGAGGTCCTCATCGCTGAAGAAGGGCGCCGATTCGTCTTGCACTTCGCCGTCCTCCATGTAGTCGTCAAGCGAGTCCGTGAAATCAATGCTCCGGTCCATCACCATCACTGACCACCTCGCCGCATAGCCATGTAGCCAAGCAATCCGATACCACCAAGGATGCCCACGGTGTTGAGGGTGCGCTGGGCAAGAGGCCTTGCCGGTTCCTCAGGACGCAGTTCAAAGAATCCCTGCTCAGCCTCACCAAGGCTGCCCATGCGGCCAGCACGGGTGTTCTTCGGCAAAACACCGGGGGTGTGCCTGCGAGGCACCGTGAAATTGGCCATGTGCGAGAGGTGGGCTCGCTGGTGGATGGTCCCGAGGTTCTTCTGGCTCGTGAACATCCCACCGTCCATGTCCGAAGCAAAGGCGTGCATCTGAACGATGCGCTGGATGTTGGCGAGGTGCTTGTCCACAAGACGGAACTTCGCATCGCGCACTGCACCATCAAAGGTGGTCGGGTTGCTGGCCATCTCGCTGAGGATGCCGAGCGCCTTGTCGTTGTGCATGTTGATGACCTGCTTCTCACCATCCTTCATGCTCGCGTCAACGCTCTTCGCCTGAGAAAGAAGGGAGAGCCGTTGAGCGTCCTTCTCCTGAATGAGGATACGGAGCATCTCAGCCGACGTCTGTTGCTGAAGCGCGGCCAACTGCTTCTCAATCTTCGCAATCTCGGCGCAGGCCCACTTGCAGCACGACTCGGCGCCTTCGTCGCCCTGAGACCGCTGCATCTTCGCGTTGCACTGGTCAACGATGGCCGCGAAATTGGTGTCGTATTGGTTGCGTCGGTTGTCGTCCATGTTGTTCAGGAGCGAAGCAAAACGGCGAGTGACGCGGTCGATTTCAGCAGTGACCTTCGTGGTGCACATGGCCCACGCGCCCCCATCGCTTGCGGAGCGAGCCTTGGGGAGGTTTCCGAGAGCAGCAAGGTGCTGACCACCAAGAGTACACAGAGCGGATTCGATGCGCTCAAGGGAGCGGTTGAGTTCCACGCGCACGCTCGTGATGGTCTCGCGGTCGGAGTGCGTGCGGACCTTGGTGAGGGTAGCGTCCACTTCTTCTTGCACGGGGTCGAGCACTTCGGTGCCCCGCTTGTCGTCCATGTTGTGAGCCTTGATGTAATCGTCCACCTTGTCGAGGTAGTTCTCGATGGCGGCGTTGAGTGCGTTCGGGTCAACCATGTTCATCACCTGAAAGCGCGTCGTGTGTCTCCAATGATGCCAAGGATGGGCTTCGCGACGAAGTAGAGAGCATAGAGGCCAATCCCTGCTGCGACGAGAGAACCGAGACCAGCAATCGCCGTCTCCACATTCTCATCCAGTTCGATGCCGGGGATGTTCACCTTCATGAAGCCGAGGCCAGCAGCATTTCGGTGGATTTTTCCAAATTGGTCGAAATTGTCCCCCCAACCGTCGTTGTCTGTGTCCGCCCATTCGGTCGGGTCTCGTGGGAATTTGTCCGGATTGTTGCCGTTGGGGTTGTCGCCGTAGCCATCTCCGTCGATGTCGGACCACTGCGTAGCATCATTTGGGAATGCGTCTTCGCTGTCGGGGTAGCCGTCGCCATCGCTGTCGCCAGCCCCGGGAGGAATGCCGGGGTTTGGGTTGCTCGTAGGAGGAGGAGTCAGGGCTGGCTGACCTCGTGCACCTCGCTGGTGGATGAGTGGGCCTGCCTGAGGGATGATGACCCGGCCAGTCACGGGGTCGTGCGTGTGTGGGCCGACGCCGAGCCCGCGGCGAAGGGTCGGTGAAAAACCAGCCAAACCGGCCGTCTTGCGGCGGCGCTTCAGGTTGGTGTAGTTGCCTGTTCCGATGGGGCGGCGTTCCTTGGCGGCAACGGTCATGGGGCGACTACCCATGCTGTTGACGACGAGAATCTGGGACGCTTGGGTGTTGAAGTTGTCCATCCCGTTCATCAGGTAAATCTCGTCCGGCTTCGGAGAGGGGAACGATGCAGCACCGAGCGTAGTGATGTGGTCCGCCGAAAAGCGGTCAGTCACGTCGGTGATGCTGTACATTTAAGTCCGCTCCGTCACTTCTCATCAATCGGCGTCCGGCTGCCGTAAGGCAGCAGTGTGTACTTGCGCAGCAAACTGTCCGTCTTGAACTTGCCGAACCACTTCGGAAGGCTCATCTCGATGAGGGCAGGTGGCCTCTCAGCATCCTGCTGTTCACCCATGTCGAATGGCTCGACATCTTCCTCACCACCAATCGAGGCAGCGTCGGTGAGCAATTGCTCCAACATCGAGAGGCCGTAGTTCTCCTTCGCAAGTTGCAGTTGAATCTCCGCGGAGAGGTCTTCCTCGAAGCCGGTCGTCCCGCGGCCAAGGACGTTCAGGAAGCGGTAGTACACCGTATCAGGCGTGGATGGGTCGTGGATGAACTCCAGCCCGGAGACGAGTTTCTTCCCACCCGAGAGGGCCGTGAATTTCACCTCGGCTGCGCCACGCTGGTCGAAGGTGTACTTCGAGACTTCACTTCCATCCGATTCGAGAAGGATGACCACATAGAACACCTTGGTCGAAGAACCAAGCATCCCACCGGTCGCCGTGATTTTGTGCATGGTGAGTTGCCGCTCGCCGAGTTGGACCTGCTGAACGATTTCCATCGTCTCACTGTATTCAGGGGCGGTGCGGGTTTCCCCACTGACACGAGTGACTTCGCTCTCGAAGTAATCCACCATGAATGGGAGGAAGAGGTTGAAGGAATTCCGTGTCGTGAGTTCGTAGGTCTTGGTCTCCTCGACCACAGCAGCAGCCCGCGTCTCAACCGAGACCCGCGAGATGCCCGTTCGGGTGTCGGGGAGCCACAGGACTTCGACCACAGACTCAATCCCATTCTCAGCCGTGAAGAATTCACGATAGACAGAGTAGCGTCCCGTCTGGGAATCCTTTGTGAACCCGGAGTAGTCGAGGTTCTGATGACCCTGATGGAAGGTCTTGAGCGCGTCTTCAACACCGGAGGACGCGCCACCAAGAGCAGCGAAGCCGCCAAAGCCACTGAAACCAGTGATGTCCTGAGCGGTCGCTGCTTGAGTCATCATCTCCTTGGCCTGTGCGAAGGAGATGATTTGTCCGTCTTTCTTGGCCGCGATGACCGGAGCCGGACCGTTATAGCCAGCAGGAATCTCAAAGATGCCGATGCTGAAGGGGAACTCATGAGGGTCGTTGCTCTCGTCGAGGATGGTGAAGTGGGTCGGCTTGTCGCGCATCTGAAGCACTTGACGACCCCTCTTGTCGGTGTTGTCCAGCGCGCTGAACCGCACCGCCACCTTGTCGACGAGTTTCGAACGAACGTCCACGGGAAGAGACTCGATTTCTGACCGGGTGTAGCCAGCAACCTTGACGTCCCCATCAAGGAAGAGGCTGAACAGATTCTCAGGGGCCACATCTCCGAAGATGTTCTGGAAGAGCGATTGGAAGCCAGACGGGTAGCCGCTCGTCGTGATTTGGTCTGCTGTCACCACAGAGATGGGCTTCAGGTAGCCAACTGAAGATGTGTTGATTTGACCAACGGCGTTTGCTGAGAACTGCTGAGCAAAGGTGCTGGTAAGCAAGGCCTCGGGGGTGGAGAGGCCTTTCTGAGCAGCAAGCGCAGCGAGACTCTTCTCCTTGGAAACGCAGATGAAATTGGTCCGGTCCAGACCCTTGCCGATGAGCACAACGCGCTTTCCGGGTGTGAACATCGCGTCCTCAAAGAACACACGGTCAATCTGCTGGTTGGTGGAATAGGTGAAGTTGTCCGGGTCAGCCACCCGCAGCGTTCGCATGGTGTCGGTCGTAGCGCGCAACTCACGACTCCCAAATTGGGTCTTCAGGTCTGGGAAGGAGGCGGTGATTCGGAACATTGGTGTGTCGTTCAGGCTGAAACGGCCAGCGGGGATTTGCTCCTGTTGGAAACCAATGAACGTTCGTCCAATGGACTTCTTCCCGTCGCGCAGACTCAATGTCGGATAGGCGTCTGCTGTCTTGTCGATAGACCAATCCGGCTGCGTCGCCACATCGGGATGAGTGGGAGAGAGTTGCCGCTTGAAACGGAAGTACCACGCGAAACGACCCTTGGAGTCGCATGTCCGAGAAGGTCGGCTGTCTTGCCATCGGCTGCTACCGAAGTCATAGTACTCCACGTCACTGCTGAAGAAGTCGAGGACAGGGGTGTTCTGCTCGGGTACTCCCGATGACTGAAGGATGGAGCGGAGTTCATCACCGGCTTGCCCAAGACTGTCCCTGAACCAGCCAGCCCCGTTGTCGTTGTACAGTTCCTTCACCGTGACGCCACCAAGGGCCTCAGGGAAGTGAGGACTTTCGCTGGTCCCAAAGGGAACATACCCGTCTTTGTGTGTCCTAACGGGGAGCCAATCGCCGGTCTTCACACCACGGTCCGTGCTGAACATGTTCGCGAACTGCGAGGACATGAAATTGAACTCGGGGGCAGCCGCACCCTCAGCAGGAATGAAGTACGTCGAGAACGACGGGTCGACGTTCTTTGGCTTATATCGGGCTCCCATGATGCAGTACGGGTGTCCAGCCTTGAGGGTGGGTTGGGTCTTGTCGAGAACAAGCCAACCCTTCCCGGGGACAAATTCAGCGATGACGAACCAAAAATAGTGCCAATAGCGGTCTTCTTTCTCAAAAGCAGTGAGACGCTGCGGGGGGCTGGTGTGGATGAACGGGAGGTAGTCCTTCGCTCCACCATAAAGGGCTGATTCGTGGGTTCCATTCATCTTGAATCCACCGAAGCCGTGAATCCGTGGGTCGAAGTCGCTCTTGCGACCGCTCCAGTATTCGCTCTTGGTGCTACCCTCAAGATTGGGCATCGTCTCTCCGGCCTGCCACAGACCGGGATTGACCGGTTGGAACCCGAGGTTGAAGAAATCAACGTCTGTTGCGTGGAGCGCGCGACTACGAATCCATTCGCTCTTTGCCTCACTGATGTATTGATGAGAGTAATGAGGTGGCGGCGGAGTCAGTGAAGCGTGAATCTTCGGGTTGCGAGCAAAGGAGGGCATCGTGAAAGCGAAGTCCGAATCGGCACTCGTGATGCGCTTGAAGAACGAGAGGTAGGCCGCCTGACCGTCATCGAAGGTCCCGTACAGATAGAACGGCTGAGGGACCGTAGCCGAGACGCTCAGTTGCACCCGAGGGGTCGCTTCCAAACCCTTACGGGTTCCCTCACGGTCTGTGTGAAGGATTTCTGTCCTCTTCAGCAGCGGGTAGTGGGCAGTGACTTGCAGGAGACGTGGGGTGTTGGTCTGCTGCTGGCTCACGCTACCGATGCGTCCGTAGCGACGGCTTCGGTCAGCCTTCTGAGCCAGCACATGCTTCCTCAATGACCCACCATCCGAGTGACGCTACTGCGGAGTTTCGGGAAGAGACCAGACAGGTTCTCGCCCTGCGCAGCAGCAGCCTGCTCGGAGGCTTGGGCCACCGCCTTCGCTCCATCTTCGGACGCCTGCATCGAACGCAGGCGGTTGAAGTTGTTTTGAGCAACAGCGCTCATCCCGTGTTTGACGTGGCGTGGGGTGCCCTGAATGGCGATGGCTGCACCGAGAGCCTGAGCCTGAGCCACAGCGTTGTTGCTGACGATGCGCTGAATTTCAGGCATGAGGTTGACGTCGCTCCCCTGCTCCCAACGGGCCACGAGGTTCGCCACCGCCTTTTTCTGGTCAGCAGAAAGATTCGCACACATGTTCTGAATCTGCCTTCGCTGAGAGGGAGCCATCTGACGACGCCCATGACCGGAGGAAAGGACATCTCGGTGCCACGCACGCAGACCGGCGGTCTGGTCGACAACGACGGTGCGACGCATCTGATTCTGGATACGGTTGAGTTCTGCTTGCATCGGGCCAGCCGCGCGCTTCAAGTTGATGCTCTCTTCAATGAGCCGCGCGCGGTGCTCGCGGAGGTCATCGAGGACCTCAGGGTTCCTGACCTTGGCGTGCTGCATCTCCATGTCCACCTGACGGACCGCCATGTCCATCTGGTCCGCCTCAGACTTGGCTCGACGGTAAGACTGTTCGATGGAGTTTTTCTTCTGGACCATTTCCATGTAGGCGCGCTTCTCAGCGGCTTCTTTCTTCTTCTGGGCTTCAGCAGCAGCAGCCTCACGGGCACGCTTTTCAGCGGCCTGCTTCTGCTTCATGGCCTCTTCCTTGGCTTTGTCTTCCGCGATGCGTCGCGCGTTCGCTTCAGCCATCTGCTTCTCGTGCATGGCCTTCTTCAGGGCTTCACGCTGCTCTTCACTCTTCTGGCGGAGTTGGTCAGCCTGATGGATGGTGATGTTCTTCGCCTCTTCGCGAGCCTTTCGCTCGGCTTCCTTCATCGCGATGGCCATCTGCTTCTGACGCTCGGCTTCTTCACGACGGGCCTGTGCACCGCGCTCAATCTCAGCGCGCTTCTGCTCAGCGAGAGCCTGCTGCTGGGCGAGGACAGCCCGTGCCTTGGCTTCCTTGGCTTCCCGAGCCTGACGCTGCTCAGCCATCTTGGCGGGAGAAACCTCGGGCACCGCGAGGGTAATCGAAGGGAGAGATGGCGCGGTGATTTCCTTCACGGACTTGTCGAGGCGAGCCTTCTTGGCAGCGATGGATTGCTTGCCCGGAACCATCGCGCGGCGCTGGTCCTCGAAGATGGCGTGCTGTCGGCGAATCGCCTGTCGGTGGCGCTCGGCCTCAAGGCGGTCAAATTGGTCGAGGTCGATGTGGTATTGGCGCAGGTAGGCCTGAATCTGCGTCATCTGTCGCTCCTTCAGGGCGATGGCTTTCTGAGCAGCAGGGATGTTGCAGCCGCCACGACGAATGTCCTCACGAAGACGAGCGATGTCGGACTCAAGTTGTTTCTGCACACGGATGGCAGAACGGGCATCATTCGGGCTGATTGGCAGGGTGGTCGGCTTAACAGACATTTCACTCAATCCTCCCGATGATAAACAGGCCGGCGAGTAGCCACGCGACCCCCGCGCCTGCCTGTGTGGCGGGCGAACCGAGGGGTGCGATGGAAGATGGAACGGAGCGGATTCGCTCATAGAGGGTGGGCTTCTTCTTCTCTTTGAGAGCAGCACGGACGAGCGCAGGCGTGCCACTCTTCAGTCGCTCGACCTCAATCTCAAGTTCTGCGTTGGTTTGCTTCACCTGCTGAAGTTGCTTCGAAAGGGTGGACACCTGACCCTGTGAAGCATAGAGGTCGGCATTCAATTTGTTCACTTGCTTTGAAAGGTCCGAGCGGTTCTTCAGAACAGTCTGGTATTCGACGTTGAGTCCGCTGTACATCGCAGCCCACTTCTCAGCCTCGTTCTGATACTGGGCCTTCTGAGAAACGAGCATTTGCTTCTCAGCATTGATTTCTGAAAGTCGGGCGTTGGCTTCATCAATTTTCTGTTGCTTCTGCGTGACTTCCTGTTCCGCCGTCAGCATAGCGGAGTAGGCCTTGTCGTACATCTTGAGCAGGTAGGCGGCCTCGTTCTTGAGGACAGGAGCGAACTGAGACGAAGGTCTCAGGGTCATATCGCCTTGTCCTTGCCCCTGTCCCGGGGCTTGACCGCCTTGCTGGCCCAGCACATTCTCACCTCACCGGGTGATGAAGTACAGGGCCGCGATTCCGAGGGCAATTCCCAACGTGTTGGAGGGGGTGAATCCAGAACCAAGGTATTCGATGTCCTGCTGAGCAGAACCGAAACCGAAGAGGTTCGATTGCATGTTCGAGCCACCGGACATCTTGGCCTCGGGCTCGTTGCCATACCAACCGGAGTAGCAGTGGGAGCCGAGGGCGCCGAACATCACGGGGGTGCGGGCGCGCTCGGTGAAGAGGCGAGCCGGAATCTGCTTCATGTCTTCAAAGAACCCAGACGGGGAACTTCGGACCGCTGCGGTCCCGGTTCGGCGTGCGAGGGCGTTGCTATATTGCGTCATGTGTGTCACTTCCTTCATTTGTAGTAGCGGTCAAACAGCACCTTGCTCAGGAGACCCAATGAGAAGAAGCCAGCGCCGACCAACAGGGTCTCGCTACTCTTCCACTGAATCAACCCAAGGCGACCCTGTTTCGGGGTCTTGCCAAGTGGCTGCTGGACAGGGATGGAGGCCGAGCCAAGACCAAAGTCTCGCTTCGTGCCGGGGGAGTTGACGAGGTCCATCGCGGATTCATCCGTCTTGAACGACATCATCTCAGTGTTCCCGAAGTTCTTCATCTTCGGGTTGGGGGTCGAGGTTGGTTGCACGGGTGCCGGGTCCTGAAGGGTGATGAACCCCTCATCTGCCGGACTCCCCATGAATGAATCAAACGCCATTTTATCACCGTCCCTTGAGCCCATTCAGGGCTCGAATAATGGGAAGTTGGTAGCCACCGCGTGGCGAGGAACCGAGGCCTGCAAGACCTCCGGCGATGTTCTGCATCATCACAGGGACACGCTTCGTGGAAGGGTCAGCGATGAGGGGATACACCTTGGAGACCTTCACCGATTCACCCAGTTTGAAGGTCGGGAAAATCAACTCCGCGGGAATCCACTTGTTGCCGAACTCCCGCGTCGGTGCGTGAGTGCGGACAACGAGCATGACGTGGTTGAACACACCGTCGTTGTTGGAATCGACGATGAGAGCACCGGTCGGGTAGCCGATAGAACCGAGCATCGAGGCCGCCACGATGACGAAGTCGTCGCAATCTGCGGCGGAACGCCCGGACTCAGCATCCTTGATGAGGCGTCGAGCGGTCTGAAAGTACTCCACGTCGATGGGGTCCTTCCGGTAGGTCAGGTTGTTCTGAACCCACTTCACAATGGCCCGGATTTCTCCGAGTTCGTCGTGGCCAGCCACGCCAGCCCGATTGGTGATTTCAACAGCCTTTCGGCGGACGTATTCGTCCCGCAAGCCGTCCTCGATGAGTTGACGGAGGTATTCGATGACCGTCCCGAATCGCTGCTCAATCCCGACGCCGGGATTGAACTTGACCCTGAGAATACGCTCGGCCATGGTGTCCTCCACGCCACTCCATCACTTCAACTTGACCCAACACTTATCGCCGCTGGACAGAAGGCAAGAGCGTGCGCCTATCACTAACGATTCCTGCTGAGCCAATCGCTCAGGGCCGGCCTCGCTTCTCCAACAAGGGAGGGTTCGTTCGGGCGTTCGACCCAAAGAAATCGAAGGATTGGAAAGCCTTCGTTGCCGCGTTCGCAGAACAGGCCATGAGGGAACAAGGCTACGACAAACCAACGGATGTTGCTTTGAGGGTCCGAGCAAGATTCGCCTTCTCCCTCCCGAAGAGCAAATGGCGGAAGAGGGAACCTGTCCCTGCCCAATGGAGAAATCAGAAGCCAGACCTCGACAATCTGTTCAAGGGCATCACTGACGCCTGTGAGGGAATCGTGTACCACAACGACTCCCAAATCGTCAAGGTGGTTATCGAGAAAATCATGGTCGCACAGGGCGAAGCACCATACGTCGCTGTCGTCATTGAAGACGCGGGTCCACTCAGCGCTTGAGACTCAGGTTCTTTTTCGGCTTCCGCTCAAGGGTGGGGGTCTTCTTCTTCGGTGGTTCACGAGACAGACTCAGGCGAGGGGTAGGCGCAGGTGGCTCGTCCTCTTCGTCTTCCTCATCCTCTTCTTCCTCTTCATCCCAATCGTCATTGTCTTCCATGTATTGGGAGTCGCGGTAGCGAGCCCAATCCGGCTCGACATCGACATCCTCGTCCTCAGGAACGGGGGTGTCGAGCACCGGCTTGAACGACTTCATCGGGCTCTTCGAAGGCTGGTTCCGCTTCTCGATGAAACCCATGACTTCCTCGGCAGCGGAAAGCAGGCTCTTCCAATCAATCCGCTTCGCTTGGTCGATGTATTCCTCGACGTCGATGTTTCGTAGGTGGTCGAGGACCTGATTCAGACCATCCTTGTTTTCCTTGAGGCGTTCGACCACATCAGCCACCGGTTCAAGGTCAAGGTCGTGGAGGTCGACACCCACTTTCTTGAACAGTTCCTTGGCCTCGTCAAGGTCGCTGGTGAAACGCTGCACCTTGTCATTGGCTTCCTCGAGGGTCGCCTCAAGCCGGTCCATCTCGCTGTTGATGTTCTCAAGGTGCTGAAGCGACTCCGAACTCTTCGTGTCGAGTTGAATCGTCAGGTAGGCAATCACTGAGTTGATGGAGCCGTTCATCACTGCCAACGCAGTGATGGCGGAGAACAGAAGGTCCTGTGAGAGAGCGAAGGCCATCAAGCAGAAGGTCCCCGTAGCCGGGATGACAAAGAGAGCGAGATAGAGCCACGTCGGCCACTGGCGCTCTTCGCGCTTGGCCTTCTCGGCTTCCCAATCCTCAATCATCAGACCACCTCAGATTCCACATTCACGGCAGCGACACGTCTTGGAATGTTCAACGGTCGTTGACCATTCCATCATCCACTGACTGTTGTTGCATTCGCAGTGGTCCTCGCAGCACTCGCATTCCTCACAGTCCCATGAGGCAAAGCACACTTGGCAAGAATCCCCCACGAGAACACCTCACGCGGCTTGGACGCGGTTCAGCATCTCACGGCAAACATCAGCGACATCCGAGCGGAGCAGGAAGTTGTAGTCGTGAACCACGCCACCGGTCTCCTTGTACGGTTCAATGAGCGCCATCAATTCGTCGTAGGTGTTGCTGCGGAAGATGTTCCAGAACACCTCATTCTTCTTCAGTTCACCGACCACGAAGGCATAAACGAGGTCAGGGTCCGTCCCTTCGTTCATCTTCTCCATCGCGTCCTGCATTCCACGGCCGATGTCCCTCAGGCTGCGGACGAGGACCATCCGTTCGGCCATTTTGTCCAACTTCCCCTGTGGAGCGAGCGGGCTGAATTCCACCACGACGTTGTCAACGGTGATGTCGATTTGCTCCTGCACGGCGTTGAGTTTCTTCGGGTCCTCGAGTTCCTGACCCATGATGGTTTTGAACTGCTCCATCAGCGCGTGCTTGTACTGCTCGGGTGTGACGTCCACCTCTTCAACGGTCTCTTCCTCTGGGCCCTCGAAGAAATTGTCATCCGCCGGGAGCGCTTGCTGAGGCGCAGGGTTCGGCGTAGGCGCTGGACGCGAAGGCTGCGCGTAGGGGTCGTAGGTGGGCGAGTCGTAGCCAGCCGGGACCTGATTCCGAGTCGGGATGACGTTCGATGCTGCGCTCGCCAACGAGCCAAGCATTTCAGGCTGGAGTAGGCGAGAAGCGATTCGCTCAAGGGCGCCCCCGCCCCCGCCGCCATCCAACATCTGTTCGACCATACGCTGCTTGAAAATCGTCTTCATGTCGCTGTCAAAGAAACCGTCGTTGTCCTTCGTGCGCATCATTTCCCGCATGAAGGCCATCTGCTGCATGTTGAACTGCTGGTCCCGGGCCTGAGATTCGCGTCGAATCTCCGACTCACGCTGCTGGTCGAGGCGGCGCTGCTCCATCTGCATCATCATCTGGCGGTGCTGATTCTCCGAGGCGATGCGTTGCTGAAGTGCAAGGAACTGCATCATCGCAAACATCGAGTCTGAATCGTTGCCGCCCTTCGGGGGTGTCATGCTGAATTCTTCAGTTGGGCGGGGCGGAGGCGCAAAGGCCTCATGCTGCATCCGGTTGACCTCTTGTTGGTAGGCTGTGCTCGGTTGAGGCTCACTCACAGGCTTCGGAGTCGAAGGGGTCGTGACGCCAGCCAACGGGTCCACTGCGGCGGTCATGGAGGTCTTGATGTTCTCCACATCGAAGCCGCGGGCCTTCAGCCACGCGATGTAGTACTTCTTGATGGTCGTCTGCTCGGCACCGACCCTGCTCGCGATTTCATCGAAGGGTGGATGTGAGGCTCCACCTTCGTGGAAGGCCATTCCGTCATACCAGTTCTCGTCCGAGAAGACGTTCTTCAGCAACTCCTTTCGCTCGCTTGGGTCGAGCGAAGTCCACTGGGCGTCTCCGGCGTCTTCGTCATCACTCATGTCATATTCGTCGCTCAACTGTCATCATCCTCCAAGGGGGTTCCGAACTTGTCGCAATCGACCTCTTCACCGTCGTCGTCGATGAAGAAGAAGTTCCCGTACTCGTCCTCGTAAATCACAAATTCTTCCTCGCTGATTGGTTGGGGTGGCTGGTTGACCTTGTCCTTCACGTTGCGGAAGAACGAGACGCCAGCAGCCATCGCGTTTGAGCCCATCAACATCCCTGCCTCGGCGGCGGCTTCCTGAAGCACATCCGTCAAGGTGCGCTCCTTCTTTGGAATCGTGAGGGGGATGCGGTGCTCCATCAGGACCGCGGCGGTCGAAACAACCTGACGGCGAATGTCGTCAATCACCGTCTGCGCCCGATAGGGGTTGGCGATGAGTTCCGCGTAGTAGCGGTTCATCTGCTCCTTCTGTTCCTTGAGAGCGTTCTCAAGGTCAGGCGTGATGATGTCGGCCATCGGCCATCACTCCTTCTTGGCGTAAGGGTCCACCGTCGGGTCGTCGGCCTTCGTCTCTTCCTCATCGTCGTCGTCGAGGAAGTCAAGGTCCTCATCATCGAGCAAGTCTTCGAGGGTTTCGAGGACGGCCTCGGCCCAGACACGCTGAACCGTCTTAACGTCCGTCCACTCGACGGAGTTGACGTTCTCCCACGTCACCAGCACGAGGTGCTCATCACTCAGATGGAGATAGAGACCGTTGTCGTGCATGATGGCTTCGACGTCCTCGTACGTCTTGGCGGTTCCATCGGGGTTCTTGACGTGCACAGCGGAGGCCTTGACCTTCATCGAACACCTCCCTTCGCGTTGTGGACTTAAAGATGGAGGATGGTGGGATTTCTCTGTGGCCAAGTACAAGGATTATGCACAACCAAAAACAACGTGAGCAAAATGACCTCAAACCCTTAAGTCCAGACCTCATGTCGCGTAGCGACATGGGGAGAGCGAAGAAGCCGAATAACGAGACGCCATACGAGAGACAACAGCGTCTCGTGTCCCTAAAACGAAAGCGAATTGGATACCTAAAACACGTCTTTCAGCACAAAGAGCCGGAACCTGATAGGCGTGTCACGAGGTTCCGCCTCACTCGCGAAGAGGTTGGTCTCATCGAACAGGCAAGGGCTGCATCTGACGCTGGTATCTGGAAACATTGTCCCAACGATTTGTACGAAATTCTGGTGGAAGGGAGGATTATTTGGCAGGGAGTCCCCATCAAGGCACGCGGGACGGACTACATTCCCGACAAGGGCATCGTGCTCATGGCTCTCAAGTTGCTGAACCTTTACTTCATCGGAGCGACACCGTATCACGGTATCCTGCTGCGTGAGATGTACGGCGTCAGTGGAAAGGAGATGCACGCGCATGACTTGACCCGACGGGCCAATCGTGGTGCCTTATACGCGCAGGTTGAGGAACTCGGTGCTCGTGTGGAGGACCTCGCGGACGAGGACTTCGACTTCGACGGTGCGGATTGGGATGAACTCTAATCGGAGTTCTCGCTGAGCCCCCAGACTTTGGTCTTGTACCCGTTGTCGTGCTGGTCGCGTAGCGTTGTCTCGCCAACCGCTGTGAATTCCGGGTAGCGTGCGAGGGTTTGGCTGATGGACTCCGGGGTGACGCTCATCTTCGGCCAGCGCTCAAGAAGAGCCGACATCACTTCACGAGTAGTGAGCGGGCCCTCACTCAGGACCTTCAGCATTCGCGCTCGTCGTCGGACTGTTCCCTTCGCCATGATTGGCGCTTGCTGGAACCACCCTATCAAGGTTCAGAAGACTTCGACCTTCTCAATCTCGAAGAGAGGAACCTCATCGACGGGCATCGCAGCGAGGACACCTTGGTTCATCCGGTAGTACGATTCGATGTACTCCTTCGCTTCGCGCTCGCTGCGAAACGCAGCAACAACACCGAGTCGGTGGTGCGCGTTCTGATTGCCAGCATCGCGGAGGACCTTGACTTCGTATTCGTCTTCCTCATCCGATTCCACCGTGTCATCTTCGGTAGCCTCGTCGTCGGTGAGGAAGGCCGACATTGTCTGACTCTTTCGGAGCGTCACGGTTTCGAGTTTCGAGCGCCGTCCCGTGACGGGACACCCGGACTTCTCACACCACACACCGACCTGCTTCGGGTTGAACACCACCCAGATGTCCAGCGTTTCGCGGTCGAGTTTCTGCATGGCGACCTGCGCCTGAAGCGCAGCGAGTTGAGCGAGGACAGCGGAGTTGTCCATCACAGCACCCCGGTCGGAAGCGGGATGTCAAGGGCCGAGCGAGGCACCTGAATCTCCACATCGGGAACGGGGTAGCGAGCGACGAACTTGCCCATGCGCTTGAACTGCTTCTTCAAGCGCTCGATGCCGTCTTCGTTTTCGAAAATCTGAGTGTCGACGAGAGCAGCGCCCTGATAGAAGCGATGCCAGAAGGCACGAGTGATGGAGAAAGCGGTCTGGCGCGATTCATTGACGAGCACGGCCTTCTGAGTCGGGCCGAGGTAAAGGGTCCAACCGTCGCCCGGGGCGGTCGTGTAATCGTCTGGACGTGTTGCCTTCGCGTGAATCAAGAGTTGTCCGAGAACGGACTTCGTGCCCTCGACCTCGTTGAGGATGAAGATGGAGTTGAAGAGGGACAGGAATTCTTTGCGGTGGTCCACGGGAGCAGACTCTTCAGCCACAGGAGAAACTTCAGTGCTGGGTTCTGACGGGATTTCATACTCACCCTCCTTGTATTTGGCCCACAGTTCCTTGATTTCCTTCTGGTCCGTTCCTTTGTGAAGAGCCCGGAAGTCGTTCCACTTGATGGCGGTCATGCAACGTCCGTTTCACGATGTGGCCTTAATGGTTCGGAAGTGGTTGTCGAATTTCTTGCGGACCGAACTAACGGTCGTTCGGTTGAGACCGAGTTGTGATGCTGGGCCAGATGTGCTCTTCTTCATGTCGTGCAGATTTTCCAGAGCACTGAGCATGAAAGCGAGGGCGATGATTTGCGGGGTCTGAGCCATGAACGGTTCGATGTCGCGGTCCCACTCATCGCTGATTGCTTGGACGATGGCATCGTCGAGCCCGAAGGCGCGAGCATAGAGCGTGATGTAGTAGCCGGTTTCGTTCTGTCCCTCCGCGAGTTGGGCTCGGATGAGGATGTCGCGCAGATTCGCGATGTAGTTCGGCTTCTCGCCGAGGCGGGCAACCATGTCGTATTCATCGAGGACGTGCCCTTCGTTCATTCGATAGACCAAGATGACGGCGAGCAGCGCGTCCCTACGGTTGGAGACACGTCCTCCGAAGGCGTTGATTCCGTGAACAGAGAAGTGCATGTACAGGTTCACGATGTTGTCAGAATGGGTCGTGAGGTATGCAGCGTAGTGCGTGGTCGTGTTGCCCAGCGACTCGTAGTGCTCCCTTTCGTCAACGTCCGTTATATCGTCAAGGTTCACGTTTGGGTAGGTCTGCAATTCTTCGACAATGGTGAACAGGACACCCGTCACTTCGTTGCGCATCGTCTCTTCGGGGGACCAGTTGACGAGTTCCCCTTCGAGCAGCACTTCTGCGTTGTTGAACTCGGGGTTGTCGAGGTTGCCGTCGTCATCGTCGTCGTCGCCAGCGCCATCCTCGACCGCCATCCCAGCCTCAAGGTCGGTCTCAACACCAACCTCCTTCAGACAGCGAGCGCACAGGATGATGCCCTCAGCGTTCGTCGTGAAGCGTTCGAGTTTCGCGTAGCACTCGGTCTCGATGTCCTTGATGAACCCAGCATCGAGGACCGGGCAGGTCCAATCATCGGGCAAGGTAGGCACGCACTCCCTCCAAACCTCGGTAGCCGACCCCGTTGACGAACAGATACGGTGTGTGCATCTCCCCGGTCAAGGACTCAAGAATCGTGTACCCATAGAACGATTCTCGGAGGTTGACCTCGTCGAATTGGACACCTGCGTCCCTGAGGGCATTACGCGCCTGCTTCGATTGACGCTGGAACGGGTCAGCGAACAACTTAACCGGCACAGATGTCGCACATCTCCGCCGCTGATGAATCTTTATGCCCAGTGCGGAGAGGGACGTAGGCATGACTGAAGGCTCTGTGTGGTCTGGACTCGGAAGTAGCGTGATGGGCGGCAACCGCCTCGAAGAACTGACCGCTCTCGTGAAGGAAATCCACCGCGAATTGATTGGTTCAGTGGAGGCACTCGGTGGCCGTGTCCACTCGCTCGAAGGGCACGTCGACGACCTCAACGCCAAGATGAACCTGCTCATCAAGGCGGTGGACCGGCTCGAAGCGCTGCCGACGCCAAAAGCACAGATGTTCAGTGAGCCCGTCGATAACCTCCTGATGGTCATGACTCCCGAGGAACTTGGCATCCAACGAACGGCTGAAGAGACGGAAATCGTTGACGACGGAGTCGAGGTGCGAAGCGTCAAGGGATTCGTCGCGCCTCCTCCGGAACCTGTTGAGGAAAAGGTCCCAGAAGATGAACACGCTGTGGTTGATGTCCCCGAAGAGGTGCGCGAGGCGCACGCGAAATGGAAGGCAAAAGAGATGACGTGGGGGCATTTCGTGAAGGCATGTGGTGGTGTGAAGAACACCAAGGCCTACCGCGAAGCCCTCGAATGAACATCTCCCACAACAACAACAACAACAACAACAACAACAACAACAACAACAACACATCACATCATATCATCATCTCATCTCATCTCATCTCATCTCATCATCTCTCATCTTGGGAGAAGAGCGTTCACCAAAAAACCGTTCACCAAAATCATCTCGAAAAGAGCGTTCACCAAAATCTCTCTCTCGATGTCAGACTCAGAAAAATCATCGCGCGCGCGCGCAAGGTGAGCGTTCACTAACATGGTGAACGCTTTTGGTTTCAGGCCGGTTGCTCGCAGTGCAGCGAATAGGCCATTTTTTGGTGAACGCTTTTTTGGCCGAAAAACGCTTTGGTGAACGCTTTTTCGTGGTACTGCGGACTTCGTTCACCAACATGGTGAACGCTTTTTTCTCGTTTCAGATAGGGTAGTCCATTTTCTGAGGGTTTCTTGGTCAAGTGGGAAAATACCAAACGGGATACTGCGGACTTCCTGAAAGAAAACAGCCCCCGCCTTCTTTCCTTTTTGGTGAACGCTTATGCCGATTTTTTGGTGAACGCTTTTGTTTTAGTGAACGCAGCCGCTTTTATGTGTTGCTGTGTTTTGGTGAACGCTTTACCTGAGCACACCTGATTTTCGCCCCAAAAACGGCCAAAAGTGGTGTGCCCAGACACACCGTTTTCGGTTTTGGTGAACGCTTTCCCAACGGTTATAGGCCAAACTCGATTCCCAAGGAGTCCTGAATCGGAGGAATACCCATGCCCAAACTTGTCTGGACCACCTACATCCCTCGCATCGAGGCCGTGCTGAGGGAGCACGGCTTCATTTGGCTGAACTACGCACAAGAGAACATCCCCGGTATGGAGGGCATCCCCCGGAACTCGTGGAAGAAGTTGATGGAGCGCATCCAGAAGGAGAGCGACCTCCGCATCGAGTGTGCGATGTTGCGCCCAGACCCGACGACCATCCGTGCGAAGATGGTCTTCTTCATCGAAGGTCGCGACATTGAACTGCTCACCACCCAGTCGAGTACGCTCAACTGGGCTGACGATTTCCGTCGCTGCCTCAACATCATGGTGCGGGAATTCAGCCGGTCTGGTGAGCAGGAACTTTCTTGTGCCGACCTCGCCGCTCGTTGCGGAGTGCACGATTATCCGACCCTTGACAATACCAGTCCTTCCGACCTCGCAGCACAGCGAAAGCGGACACTTGGGATTCTCCGGACGGACCCGGAATTTGGTCCGGTCCGCTGGGCCAAGGAAGGTCTCGGAGTCATCGCAGGGGCAAACAACGAGCCGACGCTCGTGAACATGAGGTGAGACCATGACCATCGCATACGCAGGACTCAACGGCACAACTATCGGTAGCATCGAGCGTTCAGTTCGAGCATACCTCTGGTATCATTCCGGCGTCTGGTGTCAGTTCGCGGACCACATGTCGGTCGAGGAAATTGACGCACGGGCGGCGACCGCAGGAACTCGTCTTCTCGATGAGGGCCACATCACGGCCGTCAACATGGGTCATCGCACACGCACGATGCACGCCCTTGTGTCTCAGGTGACGGAAGAGGTGATGAGCGACCAGCGAGACGTCATTACACTCGATGCCGACATCATCCGCCTCGCATACCACATTCCTGCTCATGTCCCTGAAGGGCTGGAGGAAGAAGACATGATGGGCGAGTTCAACGACCTCGGCATCGCGTTCAATTCATGGGACCACTTCCTCACGGACTACCGGCGCCTCGCACTCCATCTTGAGCGCCACTACGAGGCAACGCTTGAGCAATTCAAGCAGGCTCAACGTCCGTTCCTTTCGACCGCCTATTGGCGCTACGCTGAGAATTTCGACCAAGACCAATACTTCGACGGACCGGAATACCGTGTGACCGGTGTCAGCGATGAATACACCCGCAACGTGCGCACCTGCCTTGAGTCTTCTCAGGCCGGTCTGCTCGTGCGGGTTCGTGGTCAAATCACGAACATCTCGACCATCCGTGCATCATACTACTCCATCGGTTGGCGGTGCAGTGCCACAAATGCCGAAGGAGACGAGTGTGGTTTCATCACCGACGTTCGTCAGGACGACTACAACGACGACATGATTTCGCCTCCCCGCTGCGGCAACGATGAATGTGGTGCACCACCACCTGTTGCGAACTTCATGCTTGTCGAGGCACCCCGTTCCAAGGAGCGTCGCATCCGACGAGCGTTCATTCAGGAGGAAATGGTCGATTCATCCGACACCCCTACCGTCCTCGTTGAGTTCCGCGATTCTGCTACGAAGCAGGTCGAGCCCGGTGAGGTTGTCACGATTGTCGGCTACGTTCGTTCGCGTCCTACGGACTCCAAGTCCAAGAAGGACAGGAACCGCGAATTGTACATCGTGGCCACGGGCATCGAGAGCAACGAGCAATCGCGGGACTTCGTGGTTTCAGGTGAGCGTCGTGAAGAAATCGAAGCGTGGGCTGCCTCTCAGACGTGGGAGCAAAAGGTGGAGACCCTCACGAAGTCCTTCGCATCAGAAATCCACGGGCGAGACAAGGTCAAGCAGGGGCTCATTCTTCAGCAGTGTGGTGGTTCACACAACACCTTCGGGCTTCGCTCAGACATCCACGTTTTCATGCTCGGCGACCCCGGAACCGGGAAGTCCGTTCTGGTGGACTACGTCCGCGACATGCACCCCGGTTCTCGCTACCTGACTGGCGAGCGAGCGACCAAGGCAGGTCTCATCGCTGGTATGGGAACATCCGGTGAATTGTTCGGTTCATCTGACAAGCGCATCATTCAGCCCGGTGCTTTGGCTCTCACACCACCCGGTGCTGTCTGCATCATCGACGAGGCTCAGCACCTTGGTAGCCAACCCGGGGACTTGCTCGCTGAGTTGAACACGGCGCTGGAGAAGCAGGAGGTTTCGGTCTCGATGACGCTGAAGGCAAAGATTCCCACCAAGACACCGGTGATTCTTGTCGCGAACCCGAAGACTGACAACGCGAAGTTCGACCCTACCGATGCCCACCGTCCAATCATCGACCAAGCCAATGTCAAGGAATCGACACTCAGTCGAATGGACGTTGTGTACTTCATCTTCGACGAAGGCGTCGGTGCTGAGGAAGAGTTCCGCCGAGCCTCATCCATCTTCGACAAGATGGACGGCGTTGACCCTGCGAGCCGTTCAGGAGAAATTCTCCCTCGTGCCTTCATGCGGGACTTCTTCTCCGTTGCGCGCACATTCCGGAACGTCGTCTTCACGGACGAAGCCAAGCGGATGCTTGTTGAGAATCAGGTCGCGATGAGGCAGGCCAACACGGAAGACCAAGTGTCTCAGCGTCGCGCTGCTTCACTTGCCCGTCTGGCGCAGGCGGCAGCGAAATTGGACTTCAGTGAGACGGTCGAGTCTCGCCACGCTGCTCTCGCCATCGAAGCCATGAGCGGCGCTGAGCAGGACCGCAACCCGACGTCCATCCGTGGTGCGTTGCTGAAGGAGACACGCGACATGAAGGCCCACATCTGGGAGGCCATGATGCTGATTCACGGCCACGAAGGGAAGGACGTCTATGATGTCATGGAGATTCATTCGTTGCTCCCTTCGGTGTGGAACAACGAATGGGGAACGGTCCCGAGCATGACGCAGGTGAATACGACCCTTGAGGCCTTGAGCGCTGACGAAACACATGGTCGCTTCGGCTCGATTCGTCGGGTCAAGAAGAATCAGTTCGCGTTCACTTCCGGTTGATTCGGAGGGGTCCGAGGAACGGTTAAGTGCTGACTTCAGGGTGTGAAAATCATGTCGGGAGACAACGAAATCGGCCTGCACCAAGAGCAAATTGACGAACTGACCGCGCCGACTCCGAAGGAGTCGATTCTCAGCCGCCCCTCACCTTGGGGTGGCGAGATTGATTACGTCACTGGCGAATACGTCAAGCGACGCCTCATGTCGGTCTTCAGGGGTGCGATGCGTGTCACGGTGCGCAACATCGAGGTGGTCGAAGACTGTATCCTCACCCACATCACCCTCGAATACCCCATCATTCAGTTCTGCAACAACGGCACTTTCGTGAACGAGGAATGGGCACGCATCGACGAAGTCGGCGTTTCCACCATCCGTTCTCAGGGTAGCGGCACCAACTACGCCACCGCGGTCAAGGCATCCCACACGGACGCGCTGAAGCGCGCGGCTACGCACCTTGGCATCGGTCTCGACCTTTACGAGAAGACGTCCGTTCTTGAGACCAAGATGGAGGACCAGAAGTCGTCTGTCCCTGATTGGGTCGCAGCGGCTCAGGCCACCAACCAACCTGCTGCTGCCCCTGCACCTGCGAAGCCCTCGTACAAGGCCCCATCTTCGTTCACAAATGACGGAGGCAACCCTGCCAGCGGGAAACAGGTCGGCTACATCAAGGTGCTCGCCAAGAAGTGCAACAGCAACTGGAGCACCGAATGGCTGCACCTCATCACCGGAGTCCCGCAGGAGAAGTTTGAGGGCGACATGTCTTCCCTCAGCCGCGTCGAAGCAACCTCGGTCATTGACATTCTCAAGGAAATGAACGACAACATGAACGGTGATTGAGCATGGTCGACCTGCCCGAGTTGCTCGACGAGTACTACGCTCGGGCTGACCTCTATCCTCTCGACGCCGTTGCTCGGCGGGAATTCGCCTTCCAAGCATGGGATGCACCCGGTCCGAACGACCGGCATCACACGCTCAGCGATATGGACTTGCTCCGCAGTATCATCCGAATCAAGAAGCCGAAGGCTGTCTTCGCCAGCAACGCTCGTTATCTCGACCCGGGCCACCCAACGATGGCCAAGAAGACGAACATTGGCGTCGACCTCGCGTTCGACTTCGATTTCGGGGACCTTCCCGAGCACGAATTGACCGACGACTTCTGGGGGAACATGGACGCCGTCGCCGTGCACGTTCAACGTCTGTTGGATGTTGTCTTCCCCTCTCTTGGCTTGGACGCCGACGAGGCGCTCGTCACCTTTTCTGGCGGGAAGGGTTTCCACGTCCGTGTGATGACCGACGACGTGCTTCGTCTCAACCGCAACCAAAGGAAGATGATTCAGGACTACGTTCGTGGCTACGGACTTGAGGACTTCCACACCTTCGGTCGTGGTCGCATGAAGGGCGGCAAGTATGCCCCCTCTTGGTCTCCCGGCATCAAGGGAGGCTGGCCCGGGCATTACAGTCGCGCGGCTGAAGCGTATCTTCGACAGGTGCGTGAATTGCCGTATGCCGCTGCCATCGAGTTCGTCAAGGCCAACCTTCCCATCATCAAGACAGGTGAAAAGAAGGGGCAAAAGAAAAACCCCACCGATGAGACCATCGTGGAAATCGTGGAGACCATTCGCTCCAAGTCCTCGATGCTCACCGGTGGGGTGTTCAAGACAATGTTCCGAACGACGAAGCATGGCTCGCTCGTCGGAGAGTCGGTTGCACAGTTCGCCGTTCTCATGAGCGGATGTGCGATTGACCCGTCCGTCACGCACGACATGCGCCGTATTCTTCGTCTTCCGGGTTCAATCCACGGAAAGACAGGCCTCCCGTGTGTTGTGATTTCTCGTGATGAAATCAACGCCGAGGCTGTGAAGGCCAAGGTCATCGAAACCATCGGTGACGATATGGTCGAGGTCTCTCTCAAGCACATCGTCGATACGCCGTTTGGCGCTTTCAAGGACGAGACGTCCTTGCCCCGCTACCAAGCGTTGGCTGCTCTTGCTTCCGCACGAAACGGATAGGCAAAAAGAATGGGCGCCGACTTAACGTCGACGCCCTGTCTCAACACGCTTCCACCACTCGGTGTCCCCCAACCGCGTGTTCGCGGTTTTGAGGGCCTCGTTGAGTACGCTCACCATATCCTTCTTGTTCGGGAAACCATCCTCGTTCGAGTCTGCTCCCTTCAGAAGGTCGGCGCGCTGCGTGTATTTGTCGTCTGAATGTTGCGGACAGTAGCCGCTCGAACGAGCGACCTTCCGACATGAGCGCATGGCGCACTCCAGACGTTCCCTGTCGAATTGCCTGACGACGTTCGTGTGAATTTCGCAGACCTCTTCGGGTGATTCAAGGTAAGGCACCTTTCGGTTGCACCCCACCACTCGACACTTGCTTCGTGCCATACGATTGAGGACTCAGTCCTCTATTTGGTCGGTGTTCATTCAATCACTCCCTGCATGGACTCCCATGTTCTCATGTCTTCCCACACTTCGTCGGGAATACTGTCAACGATGTAGCGTAGTCGCTCGACTTCTGCGAGCAACATGTTGTGCTCGTTAACGAGGTCGTTCCAGTCGTGGTGGTTCATCTGATACCACATGTCGAGCGTCAGTTCGCCACGGGTATTGGCTTCAAGCCACGTCAGTTCGTCGGGGTCATTCTCACGCGGATTCTCCGCGTTCTGGTCTGTATTTTCAGACACGATTGAGGACTCAGTCCTCTGTTGGATTGAACTTGTCAATGGTTCCTTCCGAGACACCTTCCAACATGTCCTCCAATGCTTGAAGCGTCATGTGATTCAGCAGCGCTGAATACATCGCAATCCATTGGATTCGTAGGTGGTGTTCGTCTGAAGGGCCGCTGTTATCGTCAAGGAGCATCGCCATCAGGCATCATCTCCAATGTATTCTGCGAAGTCAGCCATTCCTCCATCGGGGAACTGCGTGTCCACCCAATCGTATGCGAGTTTGAATTGCTCACGCAACCGCTTGACTTCCTCGCGCTCCTTGATGAGCGCGGCAAGCAGGTCAGGTGCGTCAATCATCAAGTTAAGGTCGGGGTCATCAAGGTAAGCGATACCCTCACATGGAGTGAAAGCAAAGAAAGCGACCCTCGCTTGTGCTTCAATATCCTCCCCTTCAAACACCCAACAATCATGTTCCTCATCATCGTAGTATCTCCACGGCCCTCTTGTATGTCCTTTGTATTGGGACAGGTCAATCTCACGCGGATTCTCCGCGTTCTGGTCTGTATTTTCAGACACGATTGAGGACTCAGTCCTCGTCGAACGCATTCGGCATTTCGACTTGTTCGTTTTCTCGGTAGTGCTCGATGATTTCACCGAGGTTGCCCTGACCACTTTCATGATAGGCGCGAATCTCACCAAGTGCTGATTCTGCAAGCATGAGCCTGTGTCCGAGCCGCTCGATTTCGACGCGCGTAGCGTCGAGTGTGTCGATGACCCACCCCATCTCATTGGTGTAGTCGTCATTGACATACGCGGCTTGACGCTCCATGTGTTCACATTCCACGATGTGGATTGCTTGCACAATCTGCTTCATCAGTTCAATTTCACGCGGAATCTCCGCGTTCTGGTCTGTTTCTTCAGACACGATTGCCATCATGAGTCCTTCTTTGGCTTGAGGTTCATGCGGCTGTGCCACGTCGTTTTGATGTGGTTCTTGACCCAGTTCGGGCCGTACTTCGAGGCGAATTCCTTCTTCGTCCAAATGCCCTTCCGGCTTTGGTTGACGAACTGGAGCGTGTAGGTGCTGACCTCGATGGTCTCACCTTCGTGCAGCGTCGCCTCGTTGTAGTATTCTTCGATACGCGAGCGAAGTGCTTCAATTCGAGCCTCGATGGCTGAACGTTCGTTCTTCAGTCGCTGATATTCGTCGACCACCTCTTCGATGGTCATCTTGTCCGTTGGTTCAGACACGATTGCGCTTTCTCAGCGCGTTTTGTCGTACACCCACAAAATGGGCAGTACAAGCAGCAGCAGCAAGATGACGACCAAATATCCGGTCATCACCAGTAGCCGCTGCCACCAACGTAGGTTGTTCATCCATTCTCGTCGTTCAGTCTTCGTTGTCTCATGAACGATGAAGCGCCACCACTCTTGGGTGACGCTTGGAGCCTTTCGCTCGTTGGTTCCCATCCGATTGACCGTCAGGTCATACACTGCATGAAGGATTCCCTCACCATCGAGTCAATTTCTTGCTCGAGGATATGGAGTCCTGCCTGATGCAGGGCGTTGAGAAGGGTAGCCACCTTGAGGACGTCGATGTCGGTCGGCCCCATCTTTTCGATGATGGCCTGAACCGCTTCTCGCGCCCAGTTTTCGGCCTTGTCGCTTGACGAAGGACTCTGGCTGCAACCCTGAGCAAACGCGATGAAATCATCCACGCTTGCTGAGCATTCTCGCAGGATTTCACGTCCATCCTGCGCGATGTGCAAGTACTCTTCCACGATTTACCGTACACACCGCTGGTTAAAAGCATATAGCAGAATCGCTACTCTTCTTCCGGTATTCGGTAGTTCACATGCCCCCAAACGACGATTTGGTAATCGCCGCTCAATTCAGAATGCTTCTTCTCTCTCCCGATTTCCTCAAATTGGGGATTCTTGGAGAGAAAATTGTTCATCTGCCTCATGGTAGGGACTTGCTTGGTTTGGGACCTGATGACCTCGAGAATGCTCTCAGCGGTCATTGGTCCTTGATTCAGCAGGATTCTGGAAATCCTGTCGACATGCGCAGTGCTTCTTCGCATACGATTGCGTCAATCGACGCGGTATATGTACAGGGTGTGGGGCCCGATTTGGACCTCATGTTCTTCACTGTCGTAGTCGGCGAGCAGAACTCCCCGACCATCAAGCCTGATGACTTCCTCAATCGCTTCGTCCATTCGACCAGTAGCGTTGATGGTAGCCAGAATGGCAGAATCTTGCCCCTCGTTTTGGAGGGTCAGAAAGACCTCTTCTGGTATTCCCGTGATTCCTTGCAGGAAAGGCGGATTGCACCATGCGATGCCGCCCTCTCGGAGGTAGTTGTCACAAAGCGCATCGGCTTCTTCATCCGTCAGTACGAGGTAGTCCGTATCGTAAAAATTACTGCGGAACGAGTGCTCTCCATAGAGGGAGACACTTTCACATGAGAATTTGCCGACCTCGAAGGAATAGTACACTTCACGCTCCGACTCCTGTTCCCGTTGCATCGTGCCGGACACCCCGCCTCCCAAATGGAGGAAGAGCGCATAGGCTCGAGTCACATCGTTGAGCCCAGCAGGGCTGGGCTCGTTGCGGTAGGTTGGGTCTAATCCAAGCAATTCTCTGACCATAACATCGAGAGAAGCCGGAAAAACAGTAGGGTAGGGGTCTCCTTCCGCTACATCTGGTGTTGTGTTTTCCACCACATCCTGTGTTGTGATTTGTGGGGGCTCTTCAGTCCCCAATAGACGTCTTTCGATGTCTTCCACGATTGGACTCAGTCCGAGTCCGTTTGTTCTTGGTCCTGTGAACCGTATTGCTGGTAAAACCTTCTCATCGAGAAAGGAGAGAGTTCCTCACCATTTCTCTGGAGAAATTCTGCGAGTTGCGCGTGCAGCATGTTCGCGTGACGGACGAGGTCCAACATTGGTTCAATCTCGTCTTCTCTCGCGCCCATGGTCGCCAGTCGCGCGGCCATGACGTGCGATTGGTCGCACGCGGCACAACAGATTCCGTCGTTCACAGGTCGTGCGTTGTGTCCATGTCCCGTGTAAGGGAGAAGACAGATTGAGCACGTTTTGTAGTCGCCCTCGTACAGTTCATCGAGAGAAATGCCGCAAATGTCGGCCATCTCGATGTCCTCCTTGGACACAATTCTTTCGGGTTCCCCCGTTAATCGGCGTTCTATATCGCCCACGATTGGACTCATTGAGAGTCCTTTTTGCTCCATCGAAGTCGCGTTAGGCGTATTTCCTTCAGCGAACCTGATTTGTACATCTGTTCATGAAGACAGTCTCGGCACCACATTCCGAGGGGCCGAGAGTCGTCATAGTTGAACTCCATGTTTCCGGTGTCGAGAATTTCTCCTTCGTCGTTGATGGTGAGTCCCATGTAGGAGGTGATTCTCTCCATCTCCACTACGTCCTCACTTTCGCAAGACGGGCACCGCATGACTCGCGTCATTCTTTGTACCCCATCTCGGCACAGACACACTCGTCGCGTGGCTCCGTGCAGACCGGACAAAGGTTCGAGGGAACGACTACCCTGCTAAGGCATTCTGGACAACGGAACCGAGCGTCTCCGCTCGGTGTCGCATTGATGAACTCCATTTCGCCTCCGCAGCATTGGGTGTCGCTCTTCTCACTCATCTGAACCACCTTCGTCCCACATGATGTAGGGTGCGGTTGTTCCTTCGATGGCCCCGGGTGTTCCGGGTTCAACATAGACCCATGTTGCGTCCTCTTCATCGAGGCCGTCGCATCGGTCATCCAGCAGCATTTCAGCATGGTACATGTGCATGTGCTGTTGTTCTCCAATGATGCCCACCATTCGGTGGATGGTCACGACTCGATAAACGAGCCAAATCATTAGCACGGTGTTAAACACCGTCAGGGCTTCAGTAGTAGCCACGATTGCCTCACTGGGAGGCGTCGTTTGCGAAATTACGAATTTTCTCGATTACTTCCGACCAGTCATTATAACCATTCAGGAGAAAATTAAGCGGCCCATCAAGGGCCTCATTCAAGTCGTTTCGGATAATCCGCAGTGCATCGAGAAGCATGTCTTCTCGTGCGTACATTCTCTTCAACTCAGCAATCAGGCCAATACCTCCAAGACAATTCAGAGTGGTTTCCACATCTTCTATGCTTGGTTCATAGTATCGTTCCTCATGCTCGCGGATGGCCTTTCTCAGCCCATCCTTAGTCAAGTCAATTCGACCCCTCTTCGGGGTTTCGTTTGCGTCATTCGACACGATTGGAGCATCAGCCCCAGAATGGATGGTCATCTGCTGGACTCTTGGCCCAGTGACAACCCGGTACACCCTGCCCAAACGGCATCATGACGATGCCGTCGCTGTACTTCATGGCCTTGCAGGCCCGCCAGCCAGCGGCAGCGAGGATGTATGGCAGTTCCGGCTTCAGACGCTGGTCGAGGGCTTCGGCCATGTTCGCTGACGCGAAGATGTGCTCGATGTCCTCCCAGAGTTCATTCGTCGTGAGGCTGACCTTGTGTCGGTCGTCTGGCCTCTCGTACCTCCGTCGGGTTGCTGTCTTGAGGCGCCGTTCGCACAGCACCACAATCTGTTGAACCAGCGCATCTTCCTTGACACGCTCTCTCCATTCGCTTGGAACGTTGTACTTCAGGTGAAGGTCAGCCGCGCTTAGCGCCGCGTCCTCGTTTGCAGTACTGTTCTCTTCTTCTTCTTCCTCGGCCGCAGGTTCAGCAGCAACCGGGGTGAAGGAGTGGATTACGACACCATGCTTGGTGGCGAAATTGTTCGTCAAGACGTCCTTGAAGTTCTGCGCGAGCATGGCTGCCTGCGAGTCCCCTTTCAGGAACTCCGTCAGTCCGTTCTCGGCCTTCATGACCATCTCAAAGTACAATTCCACTGCCTGCCTCGTCTTCTTCATCATCGAGATGAATTCAGCAACGGGGATTGGCTCATCAAGCGTAATGCCATCGCAAGCGACTACGTCGCCCGCGTCATTCAGTTGGATGTTTTCCACGATTGCCCATCAGGGCGAGTTCGCAACCGATGAAGGTCGCGAGGCACAGGAGGGCTGCGGTCAAGATACCGAGCATTCATTCGTCCTCCTGTACGAAGCATTCGTAGCACTTGCCGCTTCCGAGAAGGGTGTTTTCCAGAAACATCTCTTCGCAGGCAAGGCAGTGCTCAGTTCGTTGCTTGAACAGCACGATTGCCTCAACCCTGAGGCGTGGTATGAGGGTTGCCCTCATTGATGTGGGTATGAATGGCGTCGTACACCTCTTCCGGCAGTTCCGAAATGTTGTTCCTCGACAGGATGAAGGCGATGAGTTCGTCGCACCGGTCAATCAGTGCTTCCTCTCGCTTCGCTGTCTCGTTCCACATCTTCACTGCATGGAGCAAACGAGGGTCGTCGTTCGGTCCGTCTGTGAGGTCTTCTCCGACCACCCACTTGGCTTTGCGTTCCGCGTTGAGAATGGCCGCCATCACATAGATGAGTCCGTCAAGGACTTCTTCTTCTGCCATGGTGCGCCAGTTGTACTCGCCGCTGCTTGCTTGGACGCCATGTCCGTAATTCCTCAGACCCAGTTCGAGCCGGGTCTTGAGGCGGTCAAGAATGACCGCGTTGTCGTCTTGTTCTATCGACACGATTGCCTCACTCGGAGGCGTTTAGTAGCCCAATCGGGCCGTAAGGTTCCATGTCTTCGGGTTCTTCTAACCCACTCGGTAAATCTCCGTGAATGTGGCCATGTTCCTCGATTCTTGCCTTTCCATAGAAGTGGCACATGTCGGAACACCAGCGAATACCGCTCCACTGTTTCCAAGCGTCAGGAAGTTCAGAACATGCGGCACAGACGGCATAGTCGCATCCGTGCATTCGTTCGTCACACTCCACCTCGTCTCCGGGGTGGTAAGAACCCCCACAGCGCCAGCATCCGAAGGATTGCCCTTCCTGCCAGCGAACCATCTCGTGGTAGGACATTGTCATACCATGGATGTTTGAAACCATCTTCGGTTCGCCTGTGACAGCGAAATACCACGGTCCATTTCCAATACACACAGCCTCTCCAGTGAGAGAAACAAAGTACTCCCTTCTGATATAATTGACGTGGTGTTCGAGATAGGCCCGTTCGGCTTCGCTCATTTTACTGTGGTCTTTGTAACAGTTCGTCGCGAAGCAAATCACGCCGTCAGGCTGCTTCACTCCGTAGCCGATTTCCACGGGCGTGTGCCCGGTTAGTCGTTCTATCGACACGATTGCCTCACTCGGAGGCGGTTTATTCAATCCAGCCGTTGCTTGGTGAACACCTTGGATGAAGCACTCCAGCGGCTTCCAGCGCTTCGCGCCAGCCTTCAGGGAGTTTCGCCCAGCCGAGGTTTGTCTTGCTCAGGTCCGCCCGGTGCAGGTTCGCGTCAGACAGGTCCGCATAACGCAGGCTCGCCCTGCTCAGGTTCGCCCCTTGCATGTTCGCCCCGCTCAGGTCCGCCCAGTACAGGCGCGCGCTGCTGAGGTCTGCCTCTTCGAGCCACGCCCAGTTGAGGTTCGCCTTGGTCATGTCCGCCATTGTCAGGTCCACATCCCTCATCCACGTCTCGCGCAGGTCCGCTCCGCTCAGGTCCGCCTTGAACAGGTTCGCCCCGCTCAGGTCGAATCCTTCAAAGTCCTCTGGATTTTTGATTTGCTGGGGCTCTTCAGTCCCCAGAAGACGTCTTTCGATGTCTTCCACGATTGAGCCGTCAAGACTGACGGCCCTTTTGTTCTTCCATCTCGTCACAAATGTCTTCGAGATGTTCCTCGGAAGGGATAGCGGCTGATACGTTCAGTGCGTATCCGTTGCTGTTGCTGTTCTCATAGAACAGGGCGCTAATCGCCCGACAAGCGCGTATCTCGACTTCTGAAAGACGCGGGTCGTTCTGCCAAAATTCGAAAGCACATGGTTCGAGGTCTGGGCGAGTGCCCATCATGACCGCGGCCAAGTCGTGATACGACTTCTGGACTTCGCTCCGCAGGGCAGAAATTTCACGCCGCATAGCCTCCATCATCATTTCCGATGTGATTTTCAAGGGCTCTTCGGCCCCATTCAGACGTCTTTCGATGTCTTCCACGATTGGGTTCACTCACAGAGGACCCATGTAATTTGGCGACCGTAAGCACGGTCGTTCTGCGTTGACTTGTCAGGGCGAGCCCATGACGATGTTGTCAGAATGGCACTCAAGGAGCGAACGCTTGGCGTTTGCCTTCCCTTTCCGAGCCGCTTAATGATTTCTGTCGTTGTAGCCGGTCCCTTCTTGAGCACGCGATAGACGCGGTAGTGGGTGGATGTTCCACCGCCTCGCGCCTCGTACTCTCGGATGGCTTCCAGCGACTTCAGTCGGATTCTCGACACGATTGCCTCAGTTCCCGGGGATTTTCAATTCATCCTCCGGGTAGGCGAAGTTCCCACAGTTTGGGCAGATGTGGTCGATGTTCTCTCCCTCACCTGCTGCCTCTGGTTTCCCACCGTGAACTGATTGGCGCCAGCCACACCAATGAATCTCCTTCACGGCGCGGATGTGTTTGCATGTGAAACCCGGCTTCTCGATGCCCCACATCATCCATCCGGGGCAAGAGCAGGTCCACAAGCGTCTCGTTCGGTCGTTCTTCAGGTCAGCAACCATCCGAATCGACACTTCGTACGTCACGTCTTCTCGAGATTCGGATTGAATCTCAACAGCGAAACGTTCGTTAGAAAGACATGCGTAGTGCACGAGTGGACCTAAGAGGTCCGTTGGATGAGCGTCGGCATGACGCTCATGACAAACTCGTCCGACGTGCAGACGATGATTTTCCCTTCGGCGGCATAGAGCCGCCGCATGAGTTTCATCCTCTCGTCGTTGTAGTAGTCTCCGTCCAAGAGAGCCGCAAAGATGTCTTGTGGGTCAACGTTCCGCTGACATTCATCAAGGTAATTCTCCACGTCCTTCGCTTGGTTTTTCTGTGCACCCCCATCGCCGCTGGTTCGCTTGTGCGTCGCGTGAACTGTGAAGTTCCCAGCAGGACAGGTGATGCGGAAGTCGACGGTCTTCGCGTTAGCGTAGTTCCGGTCTGACTTCGGAATGATGAGTCCTCCGACCACCTGCATGGCGTTTGGCCCGCCGTTTGGCAGGTTGACCACCGTGCAGCCGGGGAGGTTCTCAGTGAGGAAGCGTTCAGCAGCGATTTCTGCTGCGTTCTGCTTCTTCGGGTCTTTCGCGAAGTTCAGTCGGAAGGCATGGTTCGTTCGCATCTGATACAGGGCGTAAGCCTCTGGGATGCAGTAACGTTCCGCCCACGCAACGACCTTCGTCTTGATGTCGGACTCCGTTAGTGCAGCGAAGTTCGATTCAAGCAATTCCTCAGTCACCAGTTGGTAGGTCTCTTCGTACGTCATTCAGCACCCTCCACCCGTGCACCCGCCCACGAGATGATTCTCGCGGCATTGGCCCAATCAAGGCGGCGTCGGTACTGTCCGTCGTCCCGAAGACCCTTGAATGACGTCAGGAAGATGTCTTCCGTAGCAGTACGCCATTCATTCAACTTCTGGTTGCACAGACGAACGAGTTCGTCTGTGTCGAGGTGTCCGGCACCCGAGATTCGGGTGACGGCTCGACTGGTCTGCTTCACTCGTTCTGATTCGATGTTTTCACCGTCACAGAAGTGGATTGAAGCGGTCTTGGTATCGTCGCAGGCATAGAGGCCAAGCGAGCCCGACGGGTCATTGAACCTCAGGTTGAGGTCCACCCCTTCGAAGTCGTTGTGCTTCTGGAAGTCTGCGTAGGCACCAAGACACCGACCATCGGCGTCCCAAATGCGCGGGTCGTCATGCGCCTTGTTGATGAACAGGGCCAGACAAACCGGGACCTCGGTGTCCTCGAACATTGAACAGTTCAGGGAAACCACGGCCCACAATCGCGTTTTGAGTTCGCTGTCTCGGCAGGTGATGAATGATTCTGGAATGATGGCAGCCACCCAATCGTGGTTCCCCAGCATCAAGTCGACAGCGTGCTTGTACACGTCATCATACTTGGTATCTGGGAACGCAAGGCCTCGACGAGTCGCCGAGTTCTTGGCCAGATAGGGCGGGTTCGTGACAGCCACCGGAAAATTCGATGGGTAGTCGACGAACATGTCTCGCTCCTCGACCCGGACCCCCGACGAGTTTTCCTCGTCGTTGACCGGCTCGATGTCGTAGCACTGCCAGTTCTCTTCGTCCGAACGCTTCACGCCGACAGACGACAGCATCTCGAGGATGTTGTTCGCTCCGGCGAATGGCTCAAGCCATTTCGACGTTCGTTCTTCTTCATTCATCAAACCAATCCAGCGATGGAACGCCAGATGATTGAACGGGTTCGTGGTCGTGAAAAATTGACCATTTTCCCGTTTTGTGTCGTCTTGTTGTGACACGAATGCTCCATCAGTGGAGCGGATGCTCGATTCCCCGTTCTCCAAGAACCCACCTCAACGTCTTTTCGACGCCCTCGAGGGCCTTGTAGTTTCGGGCCGCATCCTTCATCATTTGGCTGTTGCCTTGACGCTTCGCCAATTCGAAGCGCTGGCGCCATTCGTCCCTTGTCCCGATGGCATCGTCGAGCATATGCTCGATGTCCGCCCACGTCCGGTCATAGGTCCGCTGCATTGGCTGGCGCACGACATCCCCGTTATCAGGGTTGCGCGCCATAGATGCTGTACTCTCGTACACGATTGTTCACTCTCCCTCATCGTGCTGCGCACGCGGGTCATCAGCGAACGTCCCCCAATTGAACTGGAGGTGCTTGTCGGTTTTGCGTTTTCTGCCTTTCTCACGAGCCGAGGCTGTGATGGCCCATGCGAACTCTTCAGTTCGGTCGGGGTAAGCACGGGTAGTGCGGTACAGACGGCTTCCAGTCACTTTTTTCATCTTGGACGGGTCTTGCAGAATCTCGTAGTAATCAATCCCGGTCTTTTCCTTGAAAGAGTCAAAGACACTCAAGGCCACCATACCGCTTTCTGTGCCGTCCCTCGACCACAAAGCCGTGACGAAGCGCTTGAACCCATATCCCTCATTGATACTGGCGAGGTAAATGATTTCATTTTCTGTCCACTTTGTGTTAATTTGGCTCAAGTTGCTGGTGCTACATGCGAGCGAGCAAAGTTTCTGTCCCTTTAGCCCCATGTACAGATTACCACATTCGAGGCATCTGCGCTTCATGCGGTGATTCGCCCACCACCTGACACGGCATTCCGCGACACAAAACCGATTATTGTCTGATACGGGGGTGAAAGTTTCACCACACATATCACAGTTCTTTGTGTTCTTCGACACGATTGTTCGCTCACACATCGTCAGCGAACGAGATGCCAAGGCTGTGCAGTTCT
>Ga0255751_10000154_pt1 | contig 60986 bp, 35 predicted proteins | sample 071ome_20_FD_179951 | JGI IMG/M metagenome (GOLD analysis project Ga0255751, IMG submission 179951) | Coastal salt marsh microbial communities from the Groves Creek Marsh, Skidaway Island, Georgia - 071412BT metaG (version 2) | ecosystem: Environmental > Aquatic > Marine > Intertidal zone >... | reverse complement strand
CACATCATTTTTACCAACGTTCCGCCGCACTCGCGACAGAGTGTGTGTGGGTTTTAACTATAATTTCTTCAAGTTTTGAAAACCGCGCGATCAACGACGAGCCACCCGTCACACCGCGACGACGAACGCGACGACGACGAGGGTATCGCGAGTAAACAACCAACTCGGTTATTTTTTGCGAACGTATCACTGTCAAACCGACGAACGCGACGACGAACGCGACGACGATGATGTCCAAACTTTCAAGCTTCGCCCTGGGTGGGTCGAGGTGCGCGGCGGCTCGCGGCCAGAGGTTCTCGTCCGTCCGAGGGGCGACGGCGAAAAAGAATACGATGAACGCGAGAAGATCGTCGTCGGCGGCGTCATTCACGCCCAGTGCGTCGGCGGAGATTCTCGATGGTAAAGCCATCGCCTCGACGATTCGCGAAGAGGTTCGCGAAAAAGTGGCGGAACTGAAGCAACGCTACGGTAAAGTCCCGGGCTTGGCTGTCGTTCTCGTGGGTGAGCGTAAGGATTCTCAAACGTACGTGCGATCGAAGAAGAAGGCGTGCGAAGAGGCTGGGATTGCGTCCTTCGGTACCGACTTGCCGGAGGACGCGACGGAGGAGGAGGTTTTAGCCGTCGTGGCGGCGTACAACGCCGATCCGAACGTGCACGGTATTCTCGTCCAGTTGCCGATGCCGAAGCACATTAACGAAGAGCGTGTGTTGGGTGCGATCGATTACGAGAAGGATGTCGACGGTTTCCACCCGTTGAACATTGGACGCCTGTCCCAGCGCGGCCGCGAGCCGCTCTTCGTCCCGTGCACCCCAAGAGGTTGCATCGAGATTCTCGAGCGCAGCGGCATTCCCATCGCGGGTAAGGAGGCTGTCGTCGTTGGTCGTTCCAACGTCGTCGGTACCCCGGCGGCGCTTTTGTTGCAACGTCGCGACGCCACGGTGACCATCGTGCACTCGCGCACGCCCAACCCAGAGGAAATTTGCCGACGCGCCGACATCGTCATCGCCGCGTGCGGTCAAATGGAGATGGTGAAAGGATCTTGGCTCAAGCCTGGGTGCACCGTCATTGACGTCGGCATCAACGCCAAGGATGACCCGTCAAAGAAGCTCGGCTACCGACTCGTTGGCGACGTCGAGTTTGACTCGGCCAAGGAAGTTGCCGGTTACATCACTCCCGTGCCGGGTGGAGTCGGGCCTTTGACCATAGCAATTCTCCTCAAGAACACTCAAGAAGGGGCAGAAAGAGCTTTTTCTTCTTAGGTTTAAATAAAAAATGCTCGTTCATATCGATCGATCGTCCCCAGCAGTGTTCGCGTGACGAGCAGCGCGCGCGTGTACGACGAACCGTCGCGTTTTTGTAGCTCGGGAGGACTGGAAAAATTTATTGTAAAAACATTAGTCCGCCCTAAATCCGTGCTTTGTGTCTGAACTAAATATTTATAGTAAAAGTCGGACATTCGAAACATACTTAACGAGAAATAGGCCTATAAAAATCCGTGCTTTGTGTCGGGATCGAACCGACGACCTCCGGATGACTCTATCGGGACCTCTCTCCTCTGTGGAAGTGAAGTGAGGGACCGACGAGTGTTGTGTTCGTAGCTTTTCGTTTGATAAGCGCTTTCGCGCTTTCATAGTTATTTTTTCAGTTATGAGACCGACGCTACTACCGACTGAGCCAACAAAGCGTGTATTTTAACGCGCGTACGCGCAACTGTGGGTCATCCGGATCGATCTTGGACCGGACGACCGCCCGGAACTTTCTCTCAATAAATTACGGGTGGAAAGTTGGATCCACATCCCGCACGAGTGTGACGCCGACGGCGGCGCGCGCTTTTTCGTGCGACGGACGCGACACACCAAGTCGTCGTCGTCGCTTTCGTGAAGACGGACATGGATATCGCCGCGATGACGTCCAAGTCGTCGGCGTCTACGGCGCTTCCGTCGTCGGCGTCTCGCCTGAGCTCGCGCGCGTCCGCCAGGCCCGGAACGGCGCTGCTTCGTCACTCGAGGGCGGCGTCTTCCGGGCGGCGTCGTCGAACAGGTCCCGCGTTGTCGGCGAAGATGAGCGAAGAGCCGAAATACGTGCGCGATAGCCGAGACGAACGGAAAGAGACGTCGCCGGCGGATGCGGGACGAACGACGCGGGACGTTGAGGTGTTCCGCGACGCGCTCGGATCGGTGGCGGCGGCGGATTCGCCGATGACTCAGACGCTCCACAAGGAATTCGGCGTCGAGGGACGCGTGCGCGTGCGAGACGGAAGAGGAGGCGCGACCAAGGTTTTGTTGACGCACCCGAGCGGAGCGTACGCGGATGTCTACCTCAAAGGTGGTAACGTCGTGAGTTGGACGCTGGCGAACGGTGGGGAGGTGTTTTACGTGCCAGAGGATGCGACTTTTAAAAAGCACGCGCCGACGGATGGCGGGAACCCTATCGCGTTTCCGCAGTTTGGCGTCGGCGGAGAACGCCCGGGATCGGTCGCGAACGCCAATCCGAAGATGCCAGAGGATGGATTTGCAAACAAGATGGAGTGGAGAATCGGTGAGACGGGAACTTACACCTCTGAGGATGGGTCCAACTGCCCTTTTCTCGCCCTCGAGGCGACGGATGACGACTCCACGCGCGCCGTCTTTCCGCACAGCTTCAAGCTCACCATGGAGATTTCTCTCGAGTACAGCGCTCTTAGGATTAAGACAACGGTGCAAAACACCGGGGCGAGTAAGTTTGAGTACGCGTTAGGATACAAGGCGCACGTCGCGGTGAATGACGCCCGCGAGGGTGACGTCTACTACGTCGGTTTCGAGGATTGCGTCGCGCTCGACAACATGGTGCATCCGACCAAGCCGCGCGTGCGTTTCACCAATGATCTCCCGGTGCTAGAAGAGCGATGCTTCAGACTTCGTGAAAAGACTGATAGAGTCTACCTGAGCACCGATCACCGCGACACAGGTGTCGAAGTGGGCACCGGGTGTACGTTTTACGCGCAAAACTTGTCGGGAGAGTCGGGGTGCATCGATCGCGCCGTCTTTACTCCGTGGGAAGAGTCTCCGCAAACCTACCGTTGGTACGCGGGTTTAGCCATAGGTAACTTTGGGAAACTTCGCATCGCCGAACCAGACTCGAAGTCGTCCGTCGAAGTTCAGTACAAGATTGTCGACAAGACGCCGAGCCTCGCGATTCGCGACGAAATCGCCATGTTGGAAAAGGTCAACGCGCGCGCGGCGCTCACGAGGCCAAAGCTCGATTTGAGCGACACCGACCTACCGGTGGATCTTCAATGATGATGATGTCTCTACTTTTGTATTACTTATTGATGATGATGAATTTTCCTTTCAACTACTAAGACTGCGCTTTGTTCGCCGACGCGTCGCCCGCGTACTCCCCCGGCGGCTGCAAATCCGGCCAATCCCCTCTGCACCCGAACCGCACGTACAAGTTCTTCTTCCCACACAACTGATCGTCCGCCTCCACGAGCGCCTTGATTCCCGCCAACACTTGCCCCGTCGTTTCCTCGTCATCCAGACTCGCCCCGTCCTTGACCACCACGCGCACCTCGCTCAGCTCGTACGCCTCCCTCTGCGGCGCCGACTCGTCCGCCCCTTCCAAATCCACCCACACCGTCACCGACCCGAACAACCACGTCCAACAGTCCCCTCTCGCCGTCGCCCCTCTCCCACCGCCCACCGTCGCCACGCACAGCCTCAGGTACGTCGACAACTGTTCGTGCGCTCCGTTTTCTAGCAACAACGCGCGCGCCTCTTCCGACAACGTCTCGTCACTCTCTTCGCTCTCCACCGCTCCGCTCTCCACGCTCGACGCGATAAGCGCCGGAACGGACACAGGAGAGTATCCGAGTCGTTTCGCGAGCGATCTCGCGACGGCATCGTTGGCTCTTTCGTCGTCACCGACGACGACGATGCTGATTCCTTTGAGCGCCGCGGAAACCTCGTCCGCGAGCGAAGACGACGCTCGGACGACGACGCTCGGACGACGACGTGAACGATGACGTTTGGAGGACGACAACGACGTCGTGCGTCCGCCGTGGAACGATGTTCGTGCGATAAGTCGCGTCGCGGACGCCGACATCGCGCGAGGGATAATAAAGTCAAGTGGAACAGAGCGCCGCAGCGAAGAGCGCGCTCGCTTTTTGGCCAAACTCTGGTGGCGCCGACGTCACAGACTGATTCATCACGAAGACGACGCGGCGATTCGACGCCTGAGAGATTGCGCGCGACGATGGAGTGAACGCACTCCGTCTCTTGTGCGCGCGATGCGCGCGGCGTGGAGACGGGCGTCGCGATCTAAGCGAACGACGAGTGAGGCGACTTCCGACCCGGCGGACGATTTGGATGGCCGGCGTCGAGCGACGCGAACGTCGTCTTGGTCGTCGGCGGCATATTCGTCGTCAACGTCGCCGTCATCATTGACGTGGAAGAGAAAGCTTTGCAAACGCTTGGTGACGCGAAGGAGAGCGACTTCGGTCGTGCGAGCGGTGACGTCCTCGCAGCGGAGCGACAGCGCATGGATTTCCCAGCGAACTCGATCGATGTCGTCGCGCGCGGCGGCGTTTTGACTTTGAACGCGATTCGCGGCGGACACGGCATCCGCGAGCGCCGCATTGAGCCGCTCGACGACACATTGCGAGACGAGGGTTAAATCTCCGGCTTGGATCGATGTCGCGGCGGCGATCGTGGATGTCTCCACTGTGCCGCGAACGAGCCGAATCGGATAATCGACGTCCCTCCGCCGAGCTCGGCGTTTCATGTTCGCCTCGGCGTCTTCCCGCGCGCACTCTTCGGCGGTTTGTCGCGCTATATCGAGTTCGGATTCGATTGCGCGCAGCGCACGTGCGTCTCGTTCGTGCGCAGCGCGAGCCTCGGCGAGGTCCCTCTCGTACGTCGAACGTTTTGCTCTCGCCGAAACAAGGCGGTCCCACCAATGTTCATGTAAACCTTGCGGGAAGACACCGCACGACGACGATGCGTCATCCGCCGACGTTGATGATGATTTGAAAGAAGGTTGTTTGAAAAGAATGTCGCCTTGGTGGTGGTAGAGTTTGAGCATCGCTTCCAAGTGCACGCGAGAGGCGGGATTATCTTGAATTTCGCGCCGAAAAGCGCGCGTCGCCGATTTCGCCGCGCGCGTGGCGTCGTTGACTCTCTTCGAAGCCTTTTCGAGTCTCGATTCCTGTTCGCGCTTCAACGCTTCCTTTTGATCGATTTCGCGCGTCCACCTCTTCGCCTCCCCTGCGTCCTCTTTACCGTCGTCGTCGATGGTGGCGAAGTCTCCCGCGACGTTCGCGTCGTGTAGTCGAATCGCCAGTCGAACGCGCTGTAAATCGTACAACAGCACATCAATCTCCATCTCTTTCCGCTCGCGCGCCAGCACGCGCAGCTTTGAATCGAACGCAGTTGTAGATTCCTTGGCTTGTTGCACGAGATTGCGAATTTCTCCTCGTATCGCCATGCTCTGCTCGTCCATCGCTTTGCGGCGCAAACGCAACGCATTGCCATATTCAGCCAATCGCGCAGTTTGCTCGGCATTCAAACCCATTCGAGCCTTCCACTCCTCGTCGTTATCCAGATCGAAGGGTGCGCCATTGCTATCGACACCGCCGCATAAATCATCCGGTATAAACTCTGGGCGGACTATCTCCGTTTGAAGTTTTGCGCTCGCGTTAAAGTTTTGCCGATTATCGCACGCTTCGTCGTCGATTTCGCCCGCATCGTTGGAAATGTCCCGACCCATCATTTCGCGCAGTTTTGAAATCTCATCGTCGCGAGACGCATCCATTTGGTCGTCATCGTTTATCCGTACTCGGGCGGTTTCCAACGCGTCGTTCCGATACTTCAGAGGATCCGAGCCCAACGCTACAACGCTCTCTGCGTCGACGGCTTCATTTTCATCGAGGACCTCTTCACCAGATACCACTTCTCGAATCCGTGTTGAGTCCCACCACTGCATGAGCACGTCCGAATCAAAACGCATCTCTGTTCGCAGCGTTTCCGAGTGCGTTCGTCGCAACGCGTTAACGCGCCGATCGATCGAACGCAGGTGATTGATGATTTCTGCTCTCGCGGCGACAGCTGACGCATGTCGCTTGTTGAATTGCTCTCTCGCGTCCTCCGCCCGAGCCGCGAGCGCCAAGCACTGCGTCATCATCCGCCGAGGATGCACGAGCTGATCGAACGTATACAAGAACAACGACAACGACGATGTTTCCTCTCCCGCGTTATCCGTTTCCGGCTTTGTCGTAGACGATCCTGCGAGTTTGTCGCTCGCATTGGATGGACATTCGCGCTCGAGACTTAACGACGTCTCGACGCGACGCAGCACGCGCGCCTTGAACCACGTCGAATCGCGCGCAGAACGATAAGAAATCGCACGACGACGTGGAAAATTCCACGCGCTCACGTCGCGCGGACGATCCACCCCTCGCGCTTTCGAAGCGAACGTCTGCGTTCCTTCACACAGTCGCGCAGCTTGTCGCTCGTTGGACGCGAGCATGGCGCAGAGCTTCTCGTTTGTCGCATCGATAACGCGCGTCGCGTACGCCTTGTACAACGATTCCACCGCATACACGCTCTCGATATCCATGCACGCGTCGATAGTTTCGAAGCCCCGCGCGCGGGCGTGTAAGTCACGGACATCTTCACATAGGTGAGAGAGTCTCGCTCGCAGCGACTCGCGTCTGTTCATCTTCCGCGCCAACGAGTGTCGAATGGACGGTACGCGATGCGTCTTCGGCGGGTCGACCGTCGTAGACGACGCGTCGTCGTTCGTTGAACGTCGCGCGAGATGTCGGTTTCGTCGTCCGCGTGTCGCGCGCGTCGCGTTATGCCGCGTGATGTGTCGTCGAGTCCACCTTCTAAATTTAACCGGCTTCGCGCCGAAAGCATAATCATCATCTAAAGTTATCGCTACATGCTAAGCATCACGTACCTATTCCCTCACCACCGAAAACCCCGGGCATTGCCCCACCCCTTCCGCCGCCGCCTTTCTTCGCCTCCTCGTCCTCTTCCCGTTGTATTGCCTCTCTCCGTTCTAAAAACTTGCTCACCGCCTGATCCAACGCGTCTCTCCCCGTGAGCAAAAGTCTATTCACCATCTCTGGGTCTCGCTCCCCCCGCCCCGCATCGAACTCTTTCCTCGCCGATTCTCGTATGACGTCTCGCCACACCCGCCCTCGATCGTCGCGCCAGACGAAAAACACGGATGCGCGTATCACCGAGCGATAGAGACTGAGCGCTTCTTTGCGCGTGGTTAAGAGCGCCGCGCGCACGTGCGCCTCGTCGGTTTTCAATCGTTCGCCGCGTTCGCGGTCCTGAGCGCGAAGGTGAAAACGATGTAAGCGTCAGTGTTTTGCGTCGAACGATGAAGATGACGGCGGCGCGACACGACGAACGAACGAGCGGACGTACCAAGTTGGATTCGATTATTTCAATGGTTTTCCCGCCGTCTTTATCGTCTTCGTTGAGAAACGCGGGTGACGACGAGGCGACGGCGCGGGTGCGAATGTCATCTGTACGAAACGATGCGCGTGACGCAGTAATGCCGCGCCGGGAGAGGCGTCGAAGCATCGTCGCGTTGTGGCGAAAGAAAGTTGTATCTTTTCGTTTGTCTTGAGCGAGCGACGCGCTGCGCGCACACATGGTCGATGCCTTGCCAAAATGGTTCAGTAGCTTTTAAAACGAAATTAACAAATGTGACTATCGAGATGAGTTCGCTCGACGTCTTTACTCGCTCGAGAGCGCGCGGCGGCTGCGGCGTCAGCGCGTTGTCTGAGGTTGCGCGCGGACGCCTCGCCGGTTTCGGCGACGAGCTGAGAGAAAATCGACGTTGGATCGGCGAGCATGGCTGATGGAGAGTCGATGGCGACCAAATTTCCAGCTTCGAGACACACCACCTTGTGGTTTTCAATGATGGTGTTGATCCGATGCGCAATGGTGAGAATTGTGCACGAGTGGAACTCTTGAGCGATGACTTTTTGCATGTTGTCATCCGTCTCCGTGTCCACACTCGCCGTGGCTTCGTCGAGACAAACAATCTTTGTGTCGCGCAACATGGCGCGCGCCAAACACAGCATTTGACGTTGACCGGCAGAGTAATTCGAGCCAAACTCTTCGACCGGGGCTTCCAAGCCGAGGCCTTGCGCACCGATGAATTCCTTGCACTTTACATGTTCGAGCGCATACCACAAGCTTTCGTCGGAGTGCTCGTTGAAAGGATCGAGGTTGTATCTAATGGTGCCGCTAAACAACACCGGGTCTTGCGGGATGCACGTAATCGCTGAACGCAATCGTTTGAGCGTAATAGTGGAAATGTCGATCCCATCGAGCCAGATGGAACCGTTGGCGGGCTCACACAACCGCCAGAGGGCAACCAACAAGGAGCTCTTGCCGCTTCCCGTTCTGCCGCAAATGCCAATCTTTTGTCCGGGTTGAACTTCAAATGATACGCCTTTGAGCACCAACGGAAGCTCTGGTCTGTACCGCATCTCGAGGTTCTCAAACCTTAGCGCGCCTTGTGAAGGCCATTCCTTTGGAGGATCTTCGATGACACCGTGTTTGGCGCCGGCTCCAGTCTCTTCCTCGGATTCGAGTCGCGTGTACTCGTCGATGCGCTCGACGCTCACCATTTGCGATTCCAACTCGGAGACGATGCGAATTACCCAAGACAACACACCAGTTATGTCGATCGCGTACGTGAGCGATAAACCAATGAGGGCTGAATCGAGTTTGTTGCGCTCAAAGACTGAAATGATGGCGACGACGAGCGTCAGCGAGTTGCCAATGGTTTCGAGTCGAATCGGAAGCCAACGTTCGCAGCCGCACTTTTGGGTGTAGTCAGCTGTTTGGTTGATGCCAATTCTACTTTCGTTTTCGGTGATGAACCGTTGCTGGTGCCCAAAGGCGCGAATCGTGCTCAAACCACCGAGTGTCTCGCCAAAGTGCGCGAACACCGGGGAGCCGCTCACCGCGTCGAGGCGCTTCGCCTCGCGGTAGCCCGGGCGGTAGTACCGCTGAATGTAAAAGTAAACGAAGAAGATTGGTACCAGGAATGGCAGCAGAATGGGCATGATCCATCCCATGACGACGATGGTCCCGAAGAGGAGTAATCCGAACGAGGCCACACTCGAAACAGTTTGGCCGATAATGTTATCGAGGGCGTTCGTATCCTTGCTAAACCTCTGTATGATCCGACCGAGCGGCGTGGTATCGAAGAAACTCAGACGAGTGCTCATCACCGACTCGAGCAAGTGCAAGTGTAAGCCCGTCGCCGCAGTGAGGGCAGCAACCATCCAAGAGAATGTTCTAACCCACGCGACGAAGGCCGACACGACTCCAATCGCGCTGTACACAGACATGTAGATTGTCTGGCCTAGCTCCCACTTGCTCTGCGACCAGTACGCGAGCCACACATTGGTGAAGACGCTCAAGGCTCTCTCTGAGATTGTGATGAACATGAGCGCCGTAAACGTCCAAAATCCGCCACCCATCGCGTTAATGTACGCCTTGTAAACGTTCATCTTTACGGAACCTTCCTCGCGCTTTTCAATGTTCATCGAAGCTTTCGACTTTTGCGTCGACATGGTTTCCTTCATGCCTTCGCTCACGGTGACATCCACCGCTTCCTCTTCTTTCGCCACTTCGGCTTGCTGAGTTCCGCGATACGAGTGCATCATTGCCTTGAAAATCGGCCCATTTTCAATCAAGTCAGAGTACTTGCCAGACTCGGCGATTCTACCATCCTTCATGACAATGATGTTGTCCGCAAACTCTGTAAACTGTAATTGGTGCGTGACTAGGAGCACCGAGCTGTTCCGCATCACGCCTCGGATGCAACGCTTAAAGACGTCTTTCGCGACGTGCGCGTCGAGTGCGGAGAGCGGGTCGTCTAGAATGGCAAATTCTGCGTCTGCATAAATTGCGCGCGCTATCGAAGTGCGCTGCTTCTGTCCACCGCTCAGCGTGATTCCCTTTTCACCGATTTCCGTGTCGTCACCATTCGGCAAGAGTGCGATGTCCTTTTCCATGCACGCGGCTTCGAGCGCCTGGTGGTACTTGTTCTCATCGTACGCTCGACCAAAAAGAACATTGTTGCGGAGAGACATCGATTGCACCCAAGCGGTTTGCGCGACGTAGGAGACAGTGGCGTCAATCTCAACCTCTGCGCCTTCCGCCGCGTGCATCTCTCCCAAAAGGGCGGATATGAGGGCTGTCTTGCCCGAACCGACTGAACCGACGACGATGGTTAACTCGCCTCGCTTGAGTTCGAGGTTTACGTCTCGCAAAAACGGCTTCTTAAGATCCGCCTTGGGTGCGGATCCTTCCTCAGTTTTCTCATCCTCTTTCGCCGTTTTCTCATCCTTGCCGTCACCCTTTTCTTTCTCTTCAGGTTCCTTCGCGGAGTCTGGATTGGACCAAAAGAACGTACCGCGCGTCATGCGGGCAATCACGTCGCCGCGCTTACCGCGACGTTCCGATTCGACGACTTCGTCCAAAGAATGCTTGCGAACGAAATTCACTTGCTTTGTCGTCGCTGCCGCCTCTGGAAGCATGAAGTAACCTTCAAGACGTCGTAGAGATACGATGGCGTCCGCGCACAGCGCGAGGCAGCGCGGGTAGAACATCACCGGAAATCTGAGCAAGGAAAACAAAGACAAGGCTGGGAAAATGATATCTGCGCTCATCGGGCGACTCATGGCGCCCGCATAAAGCGTGAACACGACGACAGAAACAATGGTAGGACCTGCCATCATCACCGACGTATTGATTGCGTTGATGTTTGCGACTTTAGTCGCGTGCACCATTTCTCGTTTACGCACCGCCGTCACCTCGTCTTGGAGAGATTGTTCCCAAGCGTTGAGCTTGAGAATTTTAATCCCACTCAATCCTTCATTCTCAAATTTGACGCGACGATCCGTCTCCACCGTTTGGCGCTTTCTATGCTTGTACATGGCATCGTAAAAATACTTTTGCAACGGAATCAAACCGAGCATGACAAACAAACCGCCAAAGACGCTCCAACCGATGTACATGTAGAGCAGCGCCATGTATCCGATTGTCTGCAACAAACCGCTCCATAGAATGTTGATGAACAACATGAGATCCCCGACGCGCTGGGCATCTAGTTGCATGTGATTGAGCACCTCACCGGTGGTGCTACCGCTTCGACCGGCGCTGGAAAGTCGCATCGTCTTGCGATACACCGCCGTGGACAACGCGCCTCGGATGCAAATACCCGAAGCTTGTGCGTAGTAAAAGTACGTCTGTTCACACAGCGTCCGCGCGATAGCCAACGCAAAAATCAACGCGCAGTACAAAAATCCAATCCCAGACTCGGACGTCGACGATCCAAACACGCTCGTCATGAAATTATCCTTACCCGCCGCGTATCGAAGAAACCCGCTCAATACGAGGGGCGGAAGAAACTGAATCAAATCATTCAAGAGCTTGAAAAACGACCCCTTGAGCACAGTACCACCGAAAGTCTCCCACAACGGCGACACGAGCGCGGGTAGAAACGACGACGTCTTTTTCTTCTTTTCCTCGTCGTCCTTCTTCTCCCTCGTCGCCGTCTCTTTCGCGTTGACTTTCGTCGCTTCGCTCGCCGTCTCGCTTCGCGCCCTCTCCAGCCTCTTCAACATCGCCTCCTCGAAGGCAGCCGAGTTGTTCTTCGCCACGTACGCCGACGGCAGACGCAACAGATCATCTATCTCGAGCGTTTCTCGTCGTCCGGCGTTCGCGTCGACGCCTCCGCGCAGAAACGGCGTGACCCAAAAGAAGAAAATCTTACTCAGCGCCCCGGCGGCGTCTCGTCCGTGCGGCGCACCGCCTCGCGTCGTCGGTCGTCGGTCATCGGACGCGTCGGGAACCTTCCCCGCGGTGGTTTCAGTCGTCACCATGACGCGCGCGGACGAACGATCGATCGATCGATCGAACGAACGAAACGGTCGTCAGCGCCGAACGCGGCGACGTTTGACGCCACGCACGAGAGCGTTACACATCGGCGCCTAGACAACGCTCGGATGTCGACGCCGAGAGACGCCGGCGAGGCGGCCATCGCGGCGCGACGACGCGTCGAACACGTCCGTCGCGCGCTCGCGTCGATGTCGACGTCGACGTCGACGCGACCGCGCGCGAACGCGACGGTTGTTGAAGACGAAGATGATTACGACACCGAACGCGCTGAACGACGACGACGACAACGACGCTTGGTTGTCGTTTTCGGTGGTGCTGTGATGGACGTCCACGCGCGCGCGGGTGGTAACGCGTCGCTCGCGCGCGGAACATCGGTCGTCGGAAGAGTGGGTTCGGCGCCGGGAGGGGTTGGGATGAACGCGGCGACGGCGTGTGCAGAAGCCGGGCGAGCGACGGGCGTGGACGTCGGTTTGGTCACCGCGGTCGGTAACGACGCCGCGGGGCGCGCGTTGCGGGAGTCGTGGACGCGTAGGGTCGCTGGGCGGGGCGGCGATCGGGGCGTGCGCGTGGTGAGAGGGTCGAGGACGGCCACCGTGGTGGGCGTTTTGGACGGCACGGGAGAGCTCGCGGCGTGCGTCGCCGATGTCGAGTGCGTGGAGACGGGTGTGGACGCGGCGTGGTGCGATGGATTCGCCATGGATGTACGCGAGGCGTCGATAGTGGTGCTCGACGCGAATCTCGGACGAGAGGCGATCGCGACGGTGTGCGACATGTGCTCGAGCGCGGGTACAGCGCTCTGGTACGAACCGGTGAGCGTTGAGAAATCGACGAGGATTCTGACGGGGAATTCCGCGCGACCGATGGCGAGCGTGAATTACTGCTCACCGAACGCCGCGGAACTACGCGAATTGGCGAATGGTATCCGGCGCATGTGGGCGAAAGGCTCTCCGATGTCCCCGTGTCCGTTCAATCCCGAGTTTGAGTTTGAGACGGCGAGTGACGCGCTCAACGCGATGGCCAGCGATATCTCTACGCTGCTCGCCGCGGGAGTAGGAAACGTCGTTTTAACGTTGGGACCACTCGGTGTGATCGTTTCATCAGCGCCTGACGGTGACATCAGCCATGCGACGCACGTGCACGTACCCGCCGTACCAACACGAGTCGTTTCGCTCGTCGGCGCGGGAGACGCGCTCGTTGGAGGAACCGTCGCGGCGCTCGCGGCGGGATCGAGTATTATCGCCGCCGTGTCGCGCGGAACGGCGTGTGCGTCGTTCGCGTGCGAGACGAACCGAGCAACGTTGGATGCGATTGATGAAGCGGCGCTCGAGGCTCGCGCGACAAGCGCGTATAATGGTGTGTCCTTGCTCGCGCCCGCCGTGGTTCAATGAGTACGTGAGTCATCCGACTAGATTTGTAGAATACATAGGACACTGGTGGTAGCTAATAAATCTAAATTCTATTCTGAAGTCGGCGGGAGTTTGTTTCTGGCGTGAACGTGCACCCTTCCAATTCGCGACGAAGCTTCTCCTTTTCCAATGCCACGCGTCGTCGCTCCTCCTTCTCGTCTATGTTTTCGGCAACGCTGAACGGTTCCGGGATCGTGCGCCGGTGTCTTCGATCAAAGTTGTCCAAATCTTCAAAGAAAGCCTTGGCGTATCGCTCGCGTTTCTCTTCCTCCAGCTGGCGCGCCTTTGCTTGCTTTTGGAGGAACGAATCCATGCCTCTGACTTTCGACGAGGACGGAATGCGCATCGAACCCGGAGCTTCTGAAATCGTCTCTGGATGGAAAGTACACTCCTCGAGCTCGCGATAAGACGCTCTTCGACGGAGATTTTCCAATGCATCGGTTTTCTCGCGTTGATACATTCGAATGCGGGCGCTTACGGCGTCACCTCCGACGCCGAGATCCATAGTGTACCCGCTCGTACTTCTCGCTCTTCGAGCCTCGGCTGACTCGTTCAAGTTTGGCTGGAACGTGTATTCCTCTTCAAACTCTCGCGCCTTTTCGGCGTGCGCACGCTTGCGAGCCAATTCCCTGCGTTCGTCGTATACGAGGTCTGATAAATCCGTCGCGTTCGGCGCGAGACGACGCGATTTCTCATTCAGCTCAGGCTCGTAAGTAAACTGCGAGTAGTACTCGCGTTCGCGTTCGCGTTGCCCAGTGCGTTTTCGGTCTGCGTCCTCAAACGCCAGACGCTCGGCGCGCTCCTCAGGAGTCTCGATGAGTTTATGTGCGTGGCGACTTTGACGAAGAATGTTCTCGGCGTTGCCAATATCTGGCGAAAACGTGCACTCTTCATCCTCGAGCGCGCTGTGCTTCGACGCGCGTCTTGCCACCTTATCGCGAAATTCGTGTTGACGCTCGAGGAATCCGACACCAATTTTACCGTCACGCGCGAGTTGATCCACCACTCTCGCGCTCTTGGATGTGATTTTCGGTGTAAACGTGAGCTCGTCATCCAATCCCTCCGTCATCCAATCCCTCCGTCGCCGAGCAAATTTATAATCGCCGTCCTCGCCCATTTCCCTCGCGATTTCGTCGCGCTGCCTGGCTAAGATGGCGCTCGTCGGATTAATCGTCGGTTTAAACGTGTGATCTCTCGAGCGCTCGTCTTCAAGTCTCGTGCGCGCCGCCTGCATGGCGTTCTCCTTGTCCTTGAGCACTTTGTCGATGCGTTCGTGTAGCGGCTTGAGACTCTGCCCATTGTCGCCATCCGAGCGCCCTACATGTTTGCCCCTCCGCGTCGTCGTCTTGGGCATAAACGTCAGAGTTTCCATCTCCGATTGCGCGACTTCGGCGCGAATCCGTTCCCGATTCGCCCTCGTCTTTGCCGCGTCTTTATACAACCGTTCGCTCGCCGGCTTGTCCAAAGCCGCCGACTTTGGCGCTCGCCCCGTCTTGGGTACAAAGGTACAATTCTCCGCGAATCGCGCCTCGTCCTCTGCCGCCTTCATGCTCGCCGTCCTTTCCCACAACGCCGTCTTCGGCGCCGCGAGCGCATCCAACGACGACGCACCACCACCACTCGTTGTCGTCGTCTCTCTTCGCTCCCGCGCGTGCGTCCTCGGCGAAAACGTCTCCGTCCGCGCGCGTCTCGCCTCCGCCTCCGCCTCCACCACCGCCCTCGAGTGTCTCCCAGCCAATCGACTCCGTCGTTCCTCGCTCATATCCGGCGCTCCACCCGTCGTCGTCGTCGTCGTCGTCGTCGTCGTCGTCGTTTTACTCTTACTCCCGCTCGCCGCTCGCATTCTCTCCTCGCGTCGGCGTCGCTCGTACTCCATGTACCTCGGCTTTACCCATTCGTACCCTCCTTTTCGTTTCACCCCCTCCTCCTCCTCGCGGGTTTCCTCCTCTTCATCGACAACGCGCGGCGTCGTCCGTCTCGTTCGTCGCGCGAGCTCTCGCACGTACGCCCGTCGTTCGCTCGCGCTCATCTCCATCACTCGCTTTGAACTCGACGCGACATCTTTCGGCGAGCGTTCTTCGCCGACGCCGCCGCCGCCGCCGCCGTCGCTGCCCCCACCGTCCACGGGAGACATTCGTCGTCGTCCCGGACGCGAGCGACCCGTCGCCTCCGTCGCCTCCGTCGTCGTCCGTCCTCGCGCCTCTGTCGTCGTCGTCGTCAACCGTCAACCGACGGACGCCTTCGTCGTTCAAACCGTTGTTAAAACTCGTACGCACTTGGAGTACGAGTGCGGATATTACGCATCTAATACACGTACTGTGAGTACACTAGAGACGAGTACACTAGGTGCGTACACGTGTGTGTTTTGAAAAGGATACACCTGATGGGGTAGAAATGACGGTTCACGACTCGACTTTCTTTTTCAATTTTTACCATCATCATCACATCATCACCACATCGCAGCTGTCTGAACGACGGAGCGGGCGCGGCGGTGTGTGTCGCGACGACGGGAGTGTCGCGCGCTCGGACCGGGACCGGGACGACGACGGACGACGGACGACGACGACGACGAGCATGCGCGCGATGAAGGCGACGACGAGCTCGAGGTGGGTAGCGCGCGATGCGAACGGCGTGGACGGATGGATTTCACGCGATTTGATTTGATTTGATTTGATTTGATTTCGGGCGACGCGGCGTGGTGCCGCGCTGTCGTCTATTTTTTTTAAAAAAAGATGGATCTGCGCCCGCGCGAAGACGAAATCGTTCGCGTGTCGTGAACGACGAGCGGTCGGTGGATGGGGCGAGATGTGTTTTTTCGCGCGCGCGCGCGCGTCGAGGTGGAAGGACGCGACGACGGACGAGTGGACTGACGACGCTGGATGATCTTTTTTTTGAAAAAAACGCGACCACGCAGGGCGACGCTGCGAGGACCGACGTCTCTTCGAACGACGAAAAAGTCTGTGAACGCGCGAGCGCAGAGATGCGTGACGACGCAGGCGTCGATGAACGCGGCGACGATTAAGGTTGTGGGCGTTGGTGGCGGTGGATCGAACGCCGTGAACCGAATGGTGGACGCGGATATCAACGGCGTGGAGTTTTGGATCGTCAACACCGACGCGCAAGCGTTGGAAACGGCCAAGGCTGATCCGCGCAACCACTTGCAAATCGGGGCGGAACTCACGCGCGGTCTCGGTGCGGGAGGAAACCCGGAAATTGGACAAAAAGCGGCGGAAGAGAGCCGATCTGCGATTGAGCAATCGCTCTCTGGGGCAGATATGGTGTTTGTCACGGCGGGCATGGGTGGCGGTACCGGTTCTGGTGCCGCTCCGGTTGTCGCGCAAGTCGCCAAGAGCGCTGGTATTTTAACTGTCGGTATCGTGACTATGCCGTTCAAGTTTGAAGGTCGCCAACGCTACAACCAAGCCATGGAGGCCGTTGAACGTTTGCGTCAAAACGTCGACACCCTCATCGTCATTCCGAATGACCGTCTTCTCGCCGCGGTTGACGCTTCTTTGCCCGTGCAAGACGCCTTCCTTCTCGCTGATGACATTCTTCGTCAAGGTGTCCGTGGTATCACTGATATTATTACCCTCCCGGGTCTCATCAACGTGGATTTCGCCGATGTCCGCGCCGTCATGGCGGACGCGGGCTCCTCTCTCATGGGTATCGGTCGTGCAAGCGGCAAGAACCGCGCCAGAGAGGCGGCGGAAGCCGCCATTTCTTCCCCGCTCCTCGATCTCGGCATCGACCGCGCGACTGGTATCGTCTGGAACATTACCGGCGGCAGCGATTTGACTTTGCACGAAGTCAACGAAGCTGCTGAAGTCATCTACGATCTCGTCGACCCGTCTGCGCTCATCATCTTTGGCGCCGTCGTCAAGGATGGTAACAGAGCGACGGATGGTGAAGTTTCCATCACGCTCATTGCGACTGGTTTCTCTCCCTCTGCCGGCATGAACCAAGGTACCGGCGCCGCTCCGCGCCAAGTGGCTCAAAACAGTTCCGCGAACGGCTCCAACGGCGGTCGCCAACCCATCATGGGTTGGAACGACTCGAACGGCGCCGCCCCGAGCAGTGGGCGCACTCCACCGGCGGAGGAAGCCGCCCCGCGCGGTGGCATCCCTTCGTTCTTGCGCCGCAGAATGGGTCGTTAAATGGTCATCAAGAAGAAATTTTTGTACACAACGTAGAGAATCATTTTAATTACCATGCATCCTAATTCTCAATCTCCAGCTGTCAGACGAAATCGAGAGGCGTCCATCTACAATCATCAACGCGACAGGTACTCGAGCGTGTTTACGAATTCAATTCCGAGAGCTGGCTTGAACTCGCGCCGCTTCAGCCGGATCTCCTCCACGAACTCATCTACAGATTTTGACATGCCCTTTCGCGAGTTTGACGTCTCTAAAAGACGGATGAGCACGACGGCAAAGTCTCGACTGTACGGCGGACCAGCGATTTCGAGCACTTCGTTGGCGAAGTATCGCATTTGCGAAGCTTCGAGCGAAAAGCTCCACGAATGACTCGCCGCCGCGAGCGTGGGCAAAACGTGGCCCGCCGCGATGAGATCGCAGCCGAGATCGAGCAAAGATATCACCAGCTCGTCTCCGTGCGAGCGACCGCAGGTGTAGATGATGGCACTCAGGGCTTCGAGCACCGTCGCCTGCAAAGCGACGTGCTTGCGAGCAATGTCTCCTAACATTTCGATGAATAACGCGTTCGTGTTGCCGACTTGCACGATGCGATGATACTCGTCGTTCGTCAACGCCGTACGCACAGTGGCGATGATTCCAGCCGCGGCAGACGGCACCTCGATCGCCTGGGCGAAGCTAGACTTGTCGGGCGATTCGCCGCGTTTTGCGACTTCAACCACTTCTACGGCTTGGTTGAGCGCCTTCTTCACGCTCTCGACGCTGATAGTCTCGTCACTCACGGCGAGCGCGATGAGGTCAAAACATGCGTCGCGTTGCCTATTTGCGCTCAGGTTCCATTTGAAGGCTTCGGTTATGAGATTGTACAGCACATCTGGGTGACGAAGTGGCGCCACCGACGGCTTGCTCTCATCGCTGAAGTACAAGTTACGCAGCTTCTTCAGATCACCCGCAGCCATGGCACTGGGCGTGACGTCCGACGCGCTTCCGCCAACCGGTCGCGCTTGGAGTAAATCAGACGTAGCACGCTTCGCGTTCGCGTCTTCAGACGTTGCCGAGAGCCAAGGAGCGAGTCGTCGCACTGCCGCCGCTCCGTGAAGCCCAGCCGCGGCTTCCTCAATCTCTTGCGACAACCTCGTCGCCAATGCACGCGCCGACTCCGATGCGGTGTCTTCAACTTCTCCGCGAGCCAATGACGCGAGCATCATCTGCCCAAAGGCGTATGTACCGATGGATTGACAGCACATGCTCTTGACGCGCGCCTCGGCATCTGAACGCCGAACTACGTCGTCTCCAGCCAAGACGATATTCTTCACGTGATCCGCGAGGAGCTCGTGGAAAATGCTAAAGTAGGCCGCCGCGGCGGGTCCGAGCGCACGAACCTCGTGCCGCATCCCCCTCTGCCACGCGTGCTGAATCGCGCAAGAAATCAACAAACAATTCGGGTTGGATTCTGCGAGCGAAAACAAGAGCGCTCGTCCTCGCTCGCTCTTAAAAATTCCATCCAACCACGCCGGAGGACGCCCTTCGAACACGCGATCCGCCATTGTCGCGTCAAACTTCTCCCTCACGAGCGTTTCCAAAAAGTACATCTCGTCAAACGTCGTGTTTCCACCCGTCGCATTCGCCGAAGCGTCTCCTTCCACCTTTTCGCACGAAGTCGGTTCGTTCGCGGCTGAAATCCCCCCCGTCGGAGTGCTTTCGTTTGCATCCCCGTTTCTTTGCCCCGCCATCGTCGCGCTCACCTTTATCGGACTCGTGTTCGCACCACGCTTCGGCGGTGCCGTCAGTTTCAACCAATGCGCCGCCAGAGACGTCATCGCCGCGTACCCGCGGTAATTTTCACTCAACAATTCGATCGCCGTACTCGGCGCCCCTCCGCTCGCAATGTACCGCTTCACGTGATCCAAACACTCAGGTTCCATGATGAAATCCTTACTCGAGAGTTTTCGTTCGAGACCTTCGAGTTCGCTCGACGTCGTCGTCGTTCTCGTCCGTCGTTCGACGTGCTTTTCATCTTCATCAACACTCGCAGTATCACCCACTCTACGTCCTAAAACGTCGTCGTCTTCCTCGTCGTCGTTCGCGCCCTTCGTCTTCCCGGCTTCGTCCTCCGCGCCGCACACTTCTTCGTCCGACATGATCGTCTTTGCGCGCGCGTCGACGGGAACGAAGTGGGATTCGTACGCCCGTGGGCTTCGTGTGGCTTCTTCTGACGACTCTGGGTCGTAGACTCGCGCGTGACTCATGGGCGCGCGACGACGACGGGCGCACCGCGAACTCGTCGGTTTAGAGCGTGGGACGCCCGCGGACGAAGAGTTTGCGTCGCTTGAACGGGGAAAACGGTCGGCAAACTTGGCGGCGCGATCGAGGGCAACGAGTAGAGAGTCACAGAGAGAACTCGCGGTGCTCGTAGCGTTGGGTGCGTTCGTCGTGCTCGCGGTGCTCTTCTTTCTCGGTGGACGACTCGAAGGGTGATTGGATTCGCTCGAACCTATCGGTTGTGCTCGTCGTTGTCGTCTTCGTCGACGTTCGAGATGGGTGGCGGGGACGCGAGTCCAGCGATTGCGAGGACGCTGCGAAAAGAGGAACGCACGGCGCTGACGAGGTTGGGTTGGTACACGGCGTCGCTCGTCGGCGCGCCGGTTTTCGTGTACAAAACGACGCTGCGGACCGTGTGTCCAGCGGCGTATGAAGTGTATGGAACGTCCTTCTTGGCGACGGAGAGCGGTCGAGCGACGTGCGCAGGCATGTTTGCCATCATCGCGGTCAACGTCGTCTTATTCGCGTACGTGTTGAGCGCTTTGAGCGGTGTGAGGGAATCGGGCGTTCGCGACAAACGAGATTGAAGTGTACTGTACGTACACCTCCATTCGGTGTAATAAACTAATGCTAATGATGATTTACAATCTAACGACGAATGCGTTTCACCGGTTATCGCACGGTTGTGGCTAGTCCAAAATGGACGTTACTGTGTCTTGGACTTTGATTTTGTTGATGAGAATGTCGCTAAACGTTTCGTTCCAAATGAGAACGGTTTGTATCGTGGCGACTGGCAGTAAGGATAATAGCGTCAATAACGTGAAAATCATGAAACCCATGAGTTTGTCGAGTTCTTTGAACCAAAAGTCAGCAACACTGCGCGCGTGCGACAAGAGCGCCCGCGATCTGTAGACAAATGAGCGTCGCCAAAACGATGACTCTTCTCCATTTGTCAACATAGACTCTCCAAAGGATGTGACCGTTTTGTCGCTGAGAAGCGACAAGGCTTCGATGGCGATGGAAATGGCGCAGCACGCGCTGAGAGTTGTCATGAACCAAGTTCGTTCCGGCGTGTTACTTCCGCCTTCTTGATGCAAGGCGAAGAAGTACAACCCGTTCCAAACCATAAAAGTTCCAAAGCGCACGAGACCTCGATAGACGCTAATCTTCCACAGCTGATTCGGAAATTCGAGCCAGCGTTCGCGAGAGAATACCTCTGAAGATAACGCCATGCCGTAAAGAGTACAAGTGAACGTCATGAGACCAGTCGCGAACGTAATTCGATGGACATTCACCTGAAATTGTTCAAGCTGCGAGAGTCCGTCGTAAAGCGCGCTTCCGTGCAACGAACCGACGATGACGAGGAACAAAATGAGACGACCGAAACCGCTCATCCATAGAATACCCAACTTGGAGAAACTACCGATCCGGTTGCGGTAATTTGCATTCATGGCTTTGTGCCACGCGGACCACGAGCCGTGTGCCACTTTCGGTTTATCGAACGTGCCGTCGAGCCAGCTGCGCCAGTCTGACCAACTGTTTTGCATCCAGTACAAGTTGGTGCTCTGGGGAGAAAACCACCAGGGTGCGATGACGACGCAAACTCCGAAAAACCACACCGACCAAGAGTACAAGAGTGCCTTAGGCAGCACCGTGTTCACGTGAAACAAAATCAGTAGGAATAACACTTCCATACCAAAATAGAGGTGCGATTTTGCGTACAAGCCGTAGAGCACCACCATGTTTGCATTTTGCAAAACATAGCCTCGTTCAGTAGCGATGTACTGCGCTTGTCCGAATAATAGACCAACCATATAATTGTAGCCCTTTGTAGTCATGGCGAAAATATTGAAAGCCCATGAACCGCGCAACAAAGAGTTGATGGTATAATCAATGCCGTCTCTAAAACCTCTATCCATGATCATTTTCAAGAAGAGCGGTAGAACGGTGAGCAAACCAAGTTGAATGGCGTAAATAGAGTTGTAGTAACCACCTTCCTCTTTCGACAGAGAAAGAGTCGTCTGAGTTTCTGTCATCTTGAAATAACGGTAGACACGATAAATTTCAAGGTCTGCGATGGCGAGGCTTGCGTGCACGAGAATGTAAAGATAGACACACCAAGCAGTTTGCATCACGCTGATGAAGAAACCCGGACCGGAGAAGTACATGGACATTATTCTGAAAAAGTCCATAGAACGATGAAGCCGGTAAATGTCTCGCGACATTGATATCGTACCGGCGGAACCTGAAATCTTCTGCTCGAAACCATTCACAGAAGTAAAACCCATATCCCGACCCTTGCCGACTTCAATGAATTCTTCGAACAACACCCGGCCGCCTCTCACGATGGCATTCACGCCACCAAAGAAATCTTCGGCGACGTGAATAATTTTCGACGCCTTTGACACTCCCCCGTTCGTCATCGTGAATGCTTTATCCCACACGTCTGGATGGCCGTAGTGGAATCTAACCATCAACGGCCAAGTCATGAAACGCTGGAAAGTTTGAAAAATGAACTCGGAAATGGCGGCGAACTGCGCAACCGCGCCTGTGGTTTCGCTGAAAATCACCTCAGGGAAACCTACGAGTACGACATCTTCGACAAACACGTCGAGCAAGTTGCGCATTTTGAGCGCTTCGCCTAAGTATCCATCTTGATTCATGTCCAATGTCTGCAAGTACGCGCCTCGGCTGAAAATGACGGCGTGATTCTGATTCTCGGGCTTGCCTTCTCCAATAATCGGATTTCCTGGCAGTTCCACTTTGCAAGCAATCGCTAGAGTCTTGGAGGCGTCATCGTAGGACACTAAACAAGAAGCATACGAGTCGGCTTTTTCTGACGGCATCTGAACAAAGCACACTTTGAGTTCGGGATGTCGAAGAATGAGCTGATTGATGTCTTCAGCTTTTTGCCGATCAGGCGATCTCTCCGGTGCGCTGAGCATCCGACCGTAGACTTGACAAGAAACCAGATATTCGAATTTCTCACGAACAATCACCTCAACTTGATCTTCGTCGTACCCCTCTGCACGAGCCAAGAATCGCAAGGCCGTGCCGTAATGACATATGCCTCTGATGCAACGACTCAGTGATTGCGTGTGATCGCTCGTCCACACGCGCAGTTCTTCCCAGTGTTTCTCCAGTATACTAGAATCGTCTTCGCCTATAGCCCCAACTCTTTCCTTGAAATTTTCATACTCATCAGGATACGTTGCCTGGATGAGAGACAACAGAGTTTTCTGATCTTCGAGCGGTCTGGTCAGTTCCTGTTTGCTGTAAGAAACTTCTTCCGCGTAGTATGGCGTAAAAGCTGTCCAAGATCTCATATTCTTCAATTTGCAAGGTGCCTTCAAATTCCTGAAGTTGAGAGAATTCGAAAAGAACATGAGTTGTCGCCGCGCCTCGGGGTTGCGCGGCTCGCCTCCGGGGTTCATGTTGTTCATTGAACCCAAAAGGCTGTCCACAATCTTCCGGTTTGTTGGAAGAGTCGCAGAGGCAGAAACAACACGTACATGCTCGTGGTCCCGCAATGCGTCTATCCGAACCATTTCAAGAAGCTGTGAATAGAGCTGAGACACTCGATACTTCCGCTTATTATGCGAACTGCTCCACTTCTTATCGTGTTCCATAGCGAAGGAGCACAGTTTTCTAACAGCCAAGAGAATTTCATGGAGTGCTTCCGCGAGTGTGATCGACTGAGCCTCAATGTCCGCATCGGTCTGGATGCTGGACCATTTGATAAGTTTCCTGCGACCTATCTTCCACCGCTTGCGCGTCTCGACAGCACTAGCGTCTCCTCCTTCTTTCGGTTGATCATCCCAGTTCTCTTGCACTACGAAGCATCCTCGCATGATGCCACTCTTTTCTTTGAGTTTTTTCCTAGTCTGCTTTGGAATGAATCCTGTGCAACCAAATTTCATTTCAAGGTTTATCGCCTCGACCATCTGCTGGTGCCGTTGCTTCTCCTTATCTCGCATGGCTTTCGCTTCGCGACGCTTTTGTCTTTGCTCTCTCCTTACCTTCGCGCGTTCTGCTCCGGCAGCATCTCCAAGGAGACGAAGTTGAGCTTCTTCTTCATCGCTATCACCCTCTGATGCCGCATCATCTTGACCATCTTCATCTTCGATGATGGGCGTAGCTTCCGTCGAGGAGCCCATCGCCTGAAGAGTGAGTAGCAACTTGACGATCGCATCTCTCAACTGCACATAACCCTGGACATCGTCGCGGCGGCGGTGCTGCATATGCTCGCCTTCTATCGCTGCAATATCTGTGATTACGCGCATCAACAAGCGCATGTCTCCTGGAGATACAACTCGCAGCACCTCGGTCATGAGAACACAGAGCAAATCTTTCGTTTGTATCAGCGTCGTCTCGAAAAACGGATATTGAGACATGCTACCAGTGTCAAAGTTTGCCCTTGAGAATACTGAAGAAGTGAGCATTGGCGGGAAAATGATGTACTCAGGTGCATCAAATATTTGCTCAACATCTCGGCCCTTCAAGAAAACGAACTTCAAGTCGTTTGATTCCTTGTTTGTAATGTGATCTCGAACTCTCAACGAGTCAACGATTTCATTCCATCCTCTGGACAAGTGTTGCCACTTAATATCCAACGCCTGAACCGAAAAGTCGACAGGGTCAATGGTCATGTCTTTGACGCTGACATCTGCTGAATACGGCACATCTTCAACAGTCAACGCGACTGCATCATCGAGAAGACGCTCTCTCATAACCTTGTCCGCGTCACTGCCATCCAGTGCAAAGTCATTGCTCATTTCGAGCGAATCAGCATCGCCGACCGATGCTCTCATAACTGTTGGTTTAGGCCAGCTTCGGTTGATTATCTTCTTGCAGAAAGACTCTGGAATTGACTTGAAGTCTCGCAAAAAGGTTGACCACACTTGTGCGTGCGAAACTCTACCATTCCACTGAAGGAAAATCGTAAAAAGCGACGAGTAGCATGTGTACCAAAGGAAAGTGTCGCAGAAATATGTAGCCACCGTTGGAAGCATCCGCGTGACGACAAGCACAGACATCAAAAACTGTGACGCATGCACATCATAGTAAGCTTCGGGTAGTTGACCTTCAATCTCTTCACCAATGTAACCGAGAGCTGGCAGGCGAAGTTTTTCTGTTCCGCTCGCGCGTCTGACAAAACTAGAAGCGCTCTTGAAGACATCTGATACGAGAGGAGAAAGTGGTGTGCCCAAGTCGGATGTAGGTGGTGCTGCGGCATGTGTTTGACGGTAACGTCCGTTGTAAGGATCAAACTCTTTTGGGTCAGCGTAATAATGATGACTTGCATGGGACTCGAGAAGACTTCGCCGACGTTCAGGTATCGGCTCATAGTAAGATAATTGTAGATCATCTTCATAGTCATCTGCATCCTTCTTCACCTGCGTAAAGTATGTCTCTTTCGGTTCAAATTTCAGCGCTTGAACGAGAGCGTCGCCTTCCAAGTTGATGCACGACGTATACTCATCGCTTTCCTTGTTCCAGCAGAGATCACCCTTCTTGAGCGCGTTTACTGCCTCGCGTAAGGGTAGGATGAGAAGATAGTATCCGAACGTCATCTTGGTTCCAAGTACAACGATCCAAAACAACGTGTAAACAAGCCGTTCTCGTATCGGAGTCGCCATTTGAGTGGCCGATCCGATGTACGGAGATTGATTGAGCATTGAACTCATCATTCCACTGTTCGCGAGGGCGTAAACAGCAGCCAGACCTTCGTAGTATGACGCGTTGCCATCACCGCGGATTGAAATTTCGAGAGCGTAAAAGACCGGTACAGTCAGGTACATACCAGCGCGAGTCATCGTCACCAACCAATCTCCCAATGATTCCTGCTGCAAATTGCGGAACTTGAGAATGGAGATTTCACAAACAAACTTGAGCAATGCGTGTGTCACCATTGATGTACTTATGTAAGACCAGTCCCATCCATGCGCGAACACGATTGCTGTGGTGACGTGAAACGCCACCGCGTGGAAAACGATGATCGAGTTGAAGTTCACGTACATACTGAGCCATCCCGAAGATTCTCGATGCGTTTTGAAGAAAATCGACCTCAATCCACCGGCAGGTCCTTCTGGATGTTTTGAAGCACGCTGTAAGACAGATCGCAAATGTTCATACATCCTGGATTCTCTTGGCAGGTTAGCCATAGTCTCAGGAACGCCGACAAAATCAGCCTCATCTTCAGGACGCTCACCTTGTACATCCGGTGGTAAAACACGAGACATTCGTTCGTAACGCCAGAAGAACTCATTCACGTCGTCATACATGACACGTTCAGAGACAGGTGCTTCCACACGCCCGGCAATCTCATGCTCCAAAAACAGGTAGATCGGAGTGACAACCGAGCGCAAGAAATCTTTTTCTCCATATGGCATCACCTCGTCAGAGACTGGCTTGACGAGTATCTGCTCATCCTCTGAAGGAGCCCGATGTTCGAGCATCACCGCACATGAAGTCGCATGGAATAGGAAACAAAGAGCCTCGCTCATGTGGCGTAGATTCGCGCTTTCACCGTAAAGAAGGAACCACAAACACAAGTGGTGAAGGCGAGCGTTGAGCGCAACTTCTTCCAGCTCCTCGCGTCGACCGCGCGTCCAAAGCTCTTCATTGGAGCTCATGAATGCACTCAGAGGAAGCGAATCACTACCAGCGTCTTTGTTCTTCTTCGCAACGAGTGCAACCGCGTCACCCATGCCGGTGAACGCGGCCCAATTGTTGTAGTTCTGAAACAAGTGCGAGTGCAGTTCACCGACGACATCTTTCCAGTGACGATCTATGTAATCAACCGAGTAGTCGAAGACATCGCTCTTCTGAGAGATGAGATTACTGAGCCATCGTGTGAGCGCTTCGAGGCTATTCCACAAATTCGAAGGGACTTCAACTGGTGATTCGGTGAATGTGGAATCCGTCGCACTCTTCTGGAAACCAAACAAGTCGGCTAGATGTGTCGCAATTGGCTCGAGTCGGCGCTTGATCTCAGTCTCTCGCGCATTCTCTGAGACGATCTCGCTGACATGTGACAGTTTCTCCCCTAAATCTGGGATTGTGCTCGGCGCAGGCCTAGCGAACTTTGTAACGTTGTTATGCAGCCCAAGTACTTTTCGAATGAATATGCGTGAAGAGTGGAGCCATGTTTGTATCGTAGATGTAGATACAGCATGGTTCATGTTTGTGACGAGCGTTTTCCTTCGCATCTCTACCGCCAGCACCGATGCATACGCTCTGTTGAAGAGCAATTTTGCATGAATATAAGAAATCGGGGCGAGCGAGCAGATGCTGACCGCGCAGTGCAACAAGATTCCAATCATCTCGTCGATATCTTTGTAGACGAAGTCACTGAAACCTCGCAGTACACGCAACATCTGTCGAAAAAATCTCGGCGCGTTGTCGCTGATGACGCCAGTGACACCAACAACAAAGACAATCATGAAATACGCCGTCATCGCAAAGGCTACTTTGTTAACCCGTAGGTTCACGTCAAGCGTCGACTTAAATAATCGCGCGCACAACGTCTGATGGAACATGAAGAGCGACACTCGTACGGACATTTTGTAAACCAGTACGAGTACATGCTCCTGTATTTCAGTCTTGACGAGACGCATCCTTGAGGCGACTGCGACGATCCTTTGTGGCCACATAAACGTTTGCGATGCGCTCATGTAGTACACCACGGCGAGAAGTACGCCAGCAACGCCCGACGTGATGACTACCACACTGCGCACGACGGGTAAGCCATTCATTTCATCGACTCGGAGTGTCGCCGTGCTCGCTACGAGCACAACGAGCGGCATCGGCAGGACCCTAAACATGACGTAATTCGATTTGAGTCGCCGCGATAAACCACGATTAGGTTTCATCCGGAGAGAATGCCAATCCCACCAGTTACCCTGTGCGGGTCTAGATGAATGGTTTTCCGTATTGAGCAAGTCGAGCCAAAACACCCACGACATGAAATTCAAAGCAGGAACGCCATCCTTGAACGTCTGCGGATGGAAGAACCAAGGGGAGAAAATCCAAAACAAACATGCCATCCACACGTGCCATGTTGTCATGACGAAGACGTACTGTGAACCGAACGATGAGAGTTCAGTGAGGAGAAGTGTTTGAACTATGATGCTCGCTGCCGGAAGGATGTGTGAATCTGCATACTGCGTGTACAGATCAACAAATGACGCATTCATGCTCATTGTTCGCTTTGTTCCTCTATACGAAGCTTGGCCAGACGAGACAGATGAATCGATCGCAGCGCCTCGAGACTTGGCAATAAACATGTGGTACACGAACGCTCCAGATGTGCAATCATGGTAAAAGCGTTTGATCATATTGACCAAGCCCCCGGAAACAAAACCATACAGTAATCCAGGCCACGCCATCACGAGACTCGCTTGAAGCATCCACTGCGACGGATACAAAACTTCGAGACCGACTTCCTGGTGGAATCCAACGTTATCGAAAGCATCGCCTTGGTTGAAATAGGTCTCGATGCTGAGAAGTGCAATCATAAGTTTACACAACACGAAAGCCCCCATTGATGTGAACAGCATGAACTCAGAAAAGAAGAGACCAACAGATGATGAGAAGAAGCTAAGACATCTAAAAATGTCCATACTCTTTGCCATTCTGTGGAAATCTCTCGATAGTAATTGCATACCATTCCCGGTCGAAATTTTACGGTTAAACTGGATGTTTCCATCGAATGATATCTCGCGCCCTTTGCCGCATGCGATGAAGTTTGCGAAGGAGATCACTCCCCCTCTCTGTATGACGTTTGTCGCGCCAAAGACGTCTTCGGAAAGATGAAGCCGTTTCGACGCTTTTGATAGCCCACCGCTGGTTCGAACAAAAGTGCCATCCCACAGATCAGGATGACCATAATGTAGGCGAACGGCAAGCGGTGACGCCATATACCGTTGCAAGAATGTCCCGAAGACCGTCTCGGACAAGGCTGCAAAATGCGCCACAGATCCTTGCTTGCCCGATATGAGTTGTTCGGCGAAGCCGACTATCGTCGTCTCTTCGCTAATGTTGAACAATCCGAGCAGGTTTCTGAGTTTGAGACCCTCAGCCAGATGTGCATCTTGGTTCATATCAATTGTTTGTATATAATCGCCTTGCAACCAGATGACGCCATTGTTCTGATTTTCCGGTTTCCCTTCACCGATGATGGGATTACCGGGAAGAGCAACTTTGTGAGTGACGTGACACTTTCCGTCGATACTTCTCTCCATCAAGACGTTCTCAAACCCTGGACTTTCAGCGCTAGGGTGCTTCACGTAGTTGACTTTCACGTGCGGGTACTGCTCTACCAATTTTTCAATGTCGTCGCGCATAGTGTAACCTGGCACCCCGTAAATCTGGGCGCAAATGACGTGTTCGTACTTCATTCGCACAAGAACTTCAATCTCGTCTTCAGGTTCACCTTCAAGACGAGCGAGCAAGCGCAGTGCATCCGCGTATGAAGAGAAGCCCCTGACGGTTCTGTACAGAGTTTGTCCTTCACAACTGGCCCAAGTGATTGCTTCCTCGCAAAGACTCTCCTCTTCGGATGTAAAAGTGGAGAGAGCTGTGTTTTTGTTTAGCAGCGCTCTATCGAAAAAGTGTTCATAGTCGGAGTTGTCCACGTGCACTCTAGTGCGTTCGAGCATGTTGTCCCAGGAAAATGGCGACATACTGACCAAGAATCGGAAACCCGTCACCGATTCACCGTCGACCGCGCTCGTGAGCGTATCGAGAGTTGTGCGAACTTCTTCACCATACACGGGCGTCATCGTGGACACCATGGGCATCTCGCGCACACTAACCGCGTTTGGCATCTTGACATCTGAAAGACTGGCAATGAAAAAACGCAGGACGTCCTTGGCGTCGTCAGAAGAAGGTTCGCCAGCGGGGTTCGCCGTTGTGAGATTCAGGTGCAACTGCTGCAGCAGCTGTGAGCCGTCTCTTGAAGTAGCGGCAGCGTGAGCGGCGGCCGGGTTGTCCAATCTGTCCAATTTAAGAATCTTTTTGAGGTTGTCGCACGTTCGGACAATCAACGAATTTGTTCGCATCTGTGCGGTAGCCTCACGCTCTCTATCCTTTGCGATATCTGTCGCGATGTACTCAACGAGATCTTCGATATGCGCACGAACCTGACGCGTGTCGCTCGTTTGTCCCGACTTCTTCGCTTGATCAAACGCGCTGGTTATCTTTAACATGGCTTGGCGAATGTAACTTAACCATGTGATGGCCCGCGAGTGTTCACTGACGCTCAACGAAATGAGATCGGTGAGCGACTGTATCAACTCTGTGAACTTGACCCGATCTTTCGCGTCGACAACTCCGAGGATAGCCACAAATACATAGCAAATCATGTCGTGCGCCTGGGCAACGATGGCGGGCGAAAAGTCGAGCCGCATCTTCTCATTTCTTTGAACACCAATATTACTGAAAAGCGATCCCGAAAGCATGACTGGAAAGACGATGTACTCGCCATCAAAGAAACTTTGTGATGTTTCCCCTGAAAGTGTGCGAAAGAGCAGAAGCTCAGTTTCAGCATCGTTCATGAGATCCCGCTTTCTGATTGACTTGACGATTTCATTCCAGGCGTTTGCAAAGGTACGCCAGGTTGGTGACACTGCTTGAGTGCAGAGCGCTGTTGCCTTGTTCGGCTCACGCTCCTTTGGCATTTCCGAAGCGATCAACTTTCGACCAAAGGATGCTACACCAGCCGGCAGTTTTAAAACGGTTGCAGACCAGTCTTCAACTCTAGATACACTACGTCGGTGTTGCAACGCACTTCCTGTCCCAACCATGAGTAAAAAGTAAAAGAATGTATTACTCAAGTACAGCATGACGTTCGGAAGCCAACGCTCGACAACCATGAGCGTCTTGAAGCCGAATCGTCGCGACAATCGAATAATCTCCACGATGGACTCTGGCAATAGTTCATTATAATCGTAAGTGTCGCAGTCGACACCGGAAAAGTTATAATTCCAGCAATATAAATCAAGCTGCAAAATTGCCTTTGTCGGTGCGACCAAGGAATGTACCATAAGCACGTAATCCAGAGAGAGTTTGAGAGCCAAGGTGAGAAGCCATATTAGAACATATGTTCTCTTCTGCGAAAAGTTTACGGTGCTGTTCACTTTCTCCGTGAAGTAGTGATCGAAAACGTTCGCTCGAGTGATCTGATAGCCGAAAATGTTTCCCACCATCAAGACAATGTAAGGCCACCCCATGGCGGCGAAAGTTGACCATTCAACCATTCCATTGTAAAGCGCAACATTCGACACCAATATAATCATCGCGAGCAAAAGCCTACCCATAGACTCGATTCGACTGTGAAATAGTTCAAACCTGTCGAAGAACAGACATCTGACCTCGATAAAGATGTCGATAAAAGCGCATGAGACAGCCGCTGAAGAGAACTTCAACATATCTTTAATGCCAAAGAAGGCGATGACAACCAAAGCATGCAAGAGCAGTACGAGCAGCGTGAACAGCCGATTGAAGTTCAGAAAAACCGTACCCCAACCGAGATGTTCGCGATAAGTCTTCTTGAAAATATTTTTGAGACTTTGAACAGAATCCTTGTCGGAAGAAGCGGTCCGCATGAAAGCTCGAAATCGCGCGTACTGCGACGAACCACGGTCAGCTTTTGGTTCTAGCATGATACGAACCTTGTTCATGTCCAAAAACGTCTCGTTAATATCGTCGTAACCCAAACGAAGGTGAAGTGGGGCTGTACTTCTCAAGTGAAGCACGATCAAATCGTACAGCGGTTTGATGATGATGTCGACGAAATCGCCCGGTTCAAACGACAAGCCAGCGTCTGAGACTGGTTTCACAGACGATCCGTTCAACGTGACAGCACTCGCCATGAGATTGAAAACAAATGCCATGAATTCAGGAGCGAACCTGAGGTTCGCGCTCTCTGCGTGAATGAGCTCGAACAACACGAGCTGCGCCAGCTTGGCATCGCTATTTGCTCTGTCCATATTCGAAGCCAAAGTATTAGCGCCACGAGGAGAAGCGTCGAAACCAGTGTACCTGACATACCGCTGGTACGTTTTGAACATCTTACGATGGAGTTGATCGATCGCCCAGTCATCTACGTTGTTTTTTGGAGCGTTTTGCCTCGATGAATAGTTCCAAAGCTGCTTTGAAATCTTTCGAGCACAGTTCTCACGACTGCCGCCAACTTCTGACGATTGCTGAAAGCCGAACAGCTCTCCAAAGGTGTCAATGACGGGAGAAATACGTCCACGCCACCTTTCAACATTGCGCTCAATAGATGTGCTTCCTGATGGTTCTGGTCCCCGTCGTGTCAGCGAAGGTTTCTCTGCATTTCTGTCATGCCTCGGCTCTGATTCAAGACTGAGTCGCAAGGATCTCGAGTCTTTTGCAGGCGAAGTGAGAATTCGTTCGACCCGACTGTGCGTCGCTGAAACGTCTCGCGAATCTCTAACAAACAGTTTCACAATAAGAAAGTTTGAACGAGATAGCGCCAGAAGAGCATCTCGCAAATACCTAGATGTGAGTTTCCAACGTAGCGCGAGCGACACCGCGAGATACAGAACGAATGCCGCTTTCACGACCGTCATGAGTTCAACTTCCAACTTCAGCGCGTCGACTGCTTCTTTTTGCGGACAGCTCGTATCACCAGGTTGTTGGAATTTTCTCGTCTCGATCGCGATGAAGTTTTCTACGTCGGTGAACACTTCGGGTGCACCCGGACACAGATCTGAGTTTTTCCTGTTGATTTGAGACATGTGATGGCACGTGAGGAAAGTACTCTGCAGTGCTGTAGACACTGGGTTGATGACGCCTTTTGGATGCGTCAAGATAGCGCTAAAGTTCTCAAAGTGAGCGAATATCGGAGTTTGCTGATTCGGCGTCAGCTGTATCCCATGAAAAGCTTCAGCTTCAGCACGCATAAAGAGGTGCATCGTTCTATTGTGGTAATTCTTCATAGACATGGAACAGTCTGGATAGACATCAGGATCGTACGCGCGCGGCAACGCTCGATCATGGAAGACTGTACAGCTTCCACCTGCCTTCCATAATAGCTTGAGCATGAAAAACGCCGCTCTAGGACGCAACAAATCGACCTTGTTTATGCTACATTTCTTTTTCACTGCCATGAGCCCAAACCACTCTTCCGATACGTACAAATCAGGCTGCGTCGGAGACATGTAACCGCATGGCGAGTGCAAATATTCTTTCAGAGAAGGACAGACACGGGTGATGGTTGGTATTCTCTCATCGTCCGTCGGAACCGGGGTCACTGCCTTACCTTTCCAATATTCGTCAACCCACGCCATAATGGCACCACCCGAGGTGAATCGGATTCCGCAACCCGCTTTGCATGACGTCGCATGACGCTCGATGTCTTCCACCATCGTACCTAACCAATCTGCCTGAGAAACTTCGTCTTCAGTTCCCATCGTTTCGTAGCCATTTAAGCCTTCAAGCTGCGGATTTAAGCTATATGCGTCCACTCCGTACTCTGTGATCAAAAATGGACGCTTGCTGACAATGTGGAATCTCTGAAATATTCCCATGGGCGAAAAATAGCGACGGGTGTACAAGTTGACCCCCCAAAAGTCTAGTTGATCCATGTAGCGATCCGCCAATTTGATCCAGCTTAGTCCTCCCCATAGCTGTCCGCCGACCAAGTGCTGCTTTGTCTGCGGCAGGTTCACGTTGGCGAGAGCCGTGCCGCATAGCATGTTCTCCGATCGCACGACGCCACATAACATATTCACCGACTTCATCAACTTTTCAACGGAATCGCCAAATTGACAGCCGCCGACGCCAAAGTTTTCAGCGAGTTCGCTATCGCACACGTACAGGTTCCAAGGCCCGTTCAACTCATTCCCAACAATCCAGCCGACCACCGCAGGGTGTTTTGCCGACCGCACCAGTTTGCGCAGCTTATTCTGCGCAATCATCATGGTTTCCTCAGTGTTGAAGAAGTCCTTCGTCCCATCCTCGAAGTCGTAGCCTACCATGACTGAAATGTTATGTGCGTGCGCCAAGTCAAAAAACTGACGATGACGTTTTGAGAACTTCAACGTGTAGATACGCACAGTGTTGACTCCAGCTGCAGCCATCAAGGGCAAGTCTCTTTCAAAGATGCCGGCGTAATCGTTCGTGAAAAAGTCACCGTACGGTTCGAACCAGTCCGGATCCCAGCCGACAGGAACGGGAGAGTAACACACCGCGCGCATGAGCCAAGGCTTCCCATCCAGGTAGAGCGTACGACCGAGTCGACGCAAGCGCCCGGTGTCCCACGTCGAATTCAGCAGCGGTGGATCTAAAAACCTCTTTATGAGCTCGCGGCCCGATCTTCTTCCGTTCTCGTACTCGTCATCGACGAACGCGGGGTCGTAAATCTGATCATCGCTCAACGCCAACCCGCTCTGAACTGTGCCAGTCTTTGACGACGACGACGACGACGACGACCGAACGCCCACGTCGCCGTCTCTTGAAGCGCCCTTCGATCTCGATTCTCCCTCAGCCACGTCTGATTTCCCATCCGAGCGTCTCGACGACGACGTCTGTCCCAAAGCAGGCAACGGCTGCGCCGCGCGCCGCGCGTCGCCTCCCTTCTCCTTCGACTTCCCAATCGTCGCAAACGGGCTCGCATCGTTGAAATCCCACACCGAACCCGACAATTGTTCATTCAACATTTCTAAATCGATCCCATTCTCTCCTCCGGGATCCCCTCCTCGTCGCTCTTTCAGACGTTCATCCTCCCACGGCTCTGCGATAACACCCTTTCGGGACTGCGAACGAGGCAACCTCTCAGACGGCGCGCTCGGCGCCCATCCTCCACCAACGCCCTCGAACGCGTTCAGCGTTCCTCGTTCTCCATTTCGCCGTCCCATCACCGCCAAAACCACCCCGAGGAGCGCGATCAACGCCGCCAACCACCTTCGCTCCATCGTCTTCGCTCGGCCTTCTCGTGCACGACTCCAACCTTCCCCAACATCGGCGCCAGAACATTCGCCGTATCCTCGATGTGCTGCATCCCCTCGTCCGGGGCCTCGTCCACCGGCGACGAGCGGTGCGCGTTCGCTCGCGCTGCGCATCGCGTGCACTCACCGCCTCGCGCCGCGACCGCGTGTGCCGATTCGATCGGTGGTAAACCGTGGACGAAGTGCGAACGATGTGATGACAAGGCGCGAGGACTGACTGACGCCTCAGTGGGCGTTTGATACGCCGTATCGTGTCTCTTTCTAACCCATTTAGTCTTCGTTTTTGACACATTTGAAACGAGGTGAACATAATTTCTATACAGACATTGAACGTCTAAAGTATTACATGCGAGAGCCGTGATCGGACATGTGACTCGGGGTGAGGGCCCCAACACTAAAACCAACGTCCGCGACCACCGCTCGAGACAACGCGACGGACGCGGTTGACGCCGACGCAGGGACTGAGATGAACGCCCTCAAACGATCGCGCGCGTCTGGGGCGACGACAGCATCGACACGCGGATGTCGACGGACTCGACGAACGGTGACGCCGGCAACGGTGACGCTCGGAACGGTGTTGACGATCTTGACGTTCGCCCATTGCGGACCGCGCGTGGGAGCGTGCGCGCCGGTGACGCTGGACGAAGGGGAGAACGCCGTGGGTACGCAGAGGTTAGGGGCGATTGAGGAGATGCGGTGGGGCGCGGAGAGGGGGATGGCGAGCTTGAACACGAAGAGGAGTCGATTCTTCGAGGAGGAGCGCAGACGCGAGGCGTCGCTCGGCGCAGTGCAGCGGTTGGACGCAGCAAACTTTGTGAGCGAGACTGAGTTTGAGCATTACATGCATCTGCACGGGAAGACGAAGCAGACTTATTGTCAGAGAAGACACGAGGATGTCAAGGGGTGTCGAGCGGCGTTGAGTCGAGCCGAGCAAAGCTTTCATAGAAACTCTCGCGTTGTGGCGCAACACAATCAGGCATCTGAGTCGACGTACAAGTTGCGCGTGAACAAGTTCGCGGACATTGATACGGATGACTTCATGAAGTCTCGGTACAATTACAAGGCGAGACCGATGTCGCGCTTTGCTATGCACCACCAGACGGCTCGACTTGCCGTGAATCGGCTCGTGGACAAGTTGAAGCTCGGTGCGCGTGCACCGTCGAACCGTTTCCCAAAGCATTTCGACTGGAATGACTACCCGAACGTCCTGGGTCAAGTGCATGACCAGCACCCAGAGTGCGCATCTTGCTGGGCTTTCGTATCGACGGACATCTTAGAAGCCCTCAATGTGATCAACAATGTCACCAAGTCGCATGAGGAACTGGCGGTGGAAGAGCTCATCAACTGCGACACATTTGACAATGGCTGCGACACGGGGAACATGTTTACCGCGTTTGAGTGGATCAGCTCGAAAAATGGGCTCTTGACGAAGAAGGACTTTGAAGAGGACGTCGCTGCCGTCGAAAGACTCTCATATGACGACTCGCGGGCGAAGAGCGCATCGGCGCAGGCGCGTGTAGACATGAGATTCCGACCGGAGCCTCACTTTGAGACAGAGATGCACTTTCAGGATGGCGTCACCATGGATGAATTCCAGACGAACGTATGCGTGAAGTCGAGCACTGACGCAAAACGAGTGTCTCCCGTCCACGGTTACTGCGAGCTCTCGCTCGCTGGTGGCGAAAAGGAACTCATGCGAGCCCTACAAAAAACCCCGATTGCCATCGGACTCAACGCGAACAGAAAGTTTCAACTCTATGATTCTGGTATTCTTCGCATGAAGGATTGCCCTCCGGCACCGCATACGCGAGACACCATGTATACTGCCATCAACCACGCGGCTTTGCTCACGGGCTGGGGAGAAGAGACGATGCCGAATGGCGAAGTGATCAAGTACTGGGTGTTGAAGAATAGTTTTGGATCAGAGTGGGGCGAGAACGGTTACTTCCGTCTTGAACGCGGACCGGTGACTTCTGAGGGTATGGGTACTTGCGGCATGTACTTTGAGAGCGTCTACCCGGTCCTTCCGGACGCTCACGGTCACGTTGACGATTGCGTCGAAGGGGCGGTGTTTTGCAGCGATTGCTATCGCGCCTCCCTCGCCTCTTCGGCGCAGACGGGAGCGGCGGAGCGTAACGTGTCAACCGTAGAAAACAGCGAAAACGCATCGAAGCTTAGGTACATCACGGCAATCGCCCTAAGCGCTGTGCTCAGCGCCGCGCTGGTTAGTCGTACGTTTAGAAGAATCGCCAAGAGAAGCGCGAGAGAGGAGGAGAAGGCTTCGCTCTTGGAAACACGAGCAAACGCAGTTTGATCATTATCGCGAGATCGGCGCCGTCACCATACGTAACGTAACAGCACTAGTACTTGTTGGTTTCTTTGTATTCTGTCAAATCGGAAATCATTTTACAATTACGTGTTTTCACATCTTCCTTATTCTGTTTTGCGTGTCTAAAGTATATTGAGTAGCGCGTGTGAGATGTCTTCGCGGCTAGTTTTGAGGCGGCTAGGATTCTTGAGGATCGCTCGCTCGCGCAGACGCCGTTTCTTCGGCGACGGCTTTAGCAGCCAATTTACCAACGTAGCTCGCGCTCAAAATCGCAAGCGATACGCCAAAGAGCGTGGATAAGATGGCGTCGCTTCTGATGGCGCCCTCAGCGATTTGTCGAGACGCGCTCCCCGCAGAAACATAGGCAAACGTTCCGGGCATCATTCCGAAAAACGAGCCAATGGCGTACGGCTTGAATTTGACCGAAGTGAGTCCGTACAAGTAATTGCTCAACGCAAAGGGCATCAACGGAGACAGACGCATGATGGCCACGACTCGAAGGCTGTCTTCACCCAGAGCGCGATCAATCGCCTTGAACTTGGGGTAGTTCTCCGCCATCTCTGCAATCTTATCCCTCGCAATGTATCGCGCGATGAGAAACGAAATCCCCGCCGCGATGGTCGCCGCCGAGGTCACGAGCAGCGTCCCGGCGGCGTTGCCAAACAACGCGCCGGCGGACATTGTCAGCGGAAAAGCCGGGACAGCCAGTACTTCCAACACGACGTAACCGACTAGGAACAACGCGTATCCAAGCGGACCCAACCCTTCGACATAGCTCATGAAACTTTGCATCAAAAAGCCAATGTCTTCACGAAACAACAATCCGGCGCACCCCAACGCAACCACCACGGCGACGCCCAACGCGAACCCGACGCTATTATTTGTCTCCTTCGCCGTCGCCGCCTCCTCTATGACCACCGCACCGCCGACATCCACCGAATCAGACCTCACCACCGGCGCAACAGAAACATCATCCACCACTGAAGCCGTAGCCGTAGCCGTGGCTTTATCCACCGCGGCGTCCGCGAGCTCGGCGAGCTCGGCTTCGTCCACATCCGTCACCGCCCGCGTCTTCTTCACCGTCGCAATCGCCCCCCGCCCCAACCTTCCCCGCGCGCGCTGATGAACATCACACGCGTGTCTTCGCATCAACCACCACCCACGCGTCGCACACGCGCCTCCTCTTCCCGCCCGCGCCTCCGCGCTTCGTCGGCAACTCCCCGAGCCAGTCTCCCCGAGCCATCGTTCGCCCGGCGCGTTCCCCCGCTCCGCGCGTCTCCCCCCGAACCTCGTCGCTCTGTTCGTCGTCCCTCGCGTCGTCGTCGTCGTCGTCGATCCGGGCGTCGGAACCGGACGCATCGTCACTCACGCGCTTCCGTTGGACACCGGTGGACGGATGGGTGCGTGCCGTTCGCGATAAGACACAAAGGAATATTTCCTTCGTCGGAACCGGACGCCTTTCGGTCGTCTCGCGCCTCGGTTCGACGCACCGAGCGCGTCGGAGCCGGAGTCGAAGTCGGAGTCGAAACGGTGTGCGCTCGCGCGCTTTACACGAGACCGCGTCCCGTCGTCCCGTCGTCCCGTCGACGTGTGCGGTGCGCTCGAGCGCTTCGCTCCAGCGTTGGCGGCGTGCGTGCGATGGGCGTTCAATCACACACACACATATAAAAAAGTCGACGGTTCGTAAACCTCAAAACTGGTGGGAGGGTCCGATTCAAACCCGGGAGCGCCGAGTCAGCAGTTTTAGTTGACCCATTGGGTCGGTTTCTGGTTTGTGAACCGTCGTCGTCGTTTTTTTGCCAGTGGGTGCGTCGCCCCACCTCGGGTTCGTTCCATCTTGTTTTCTTGAACATCCACGAGCGACGCGCGTCGGTTCGTTCGTTCGTTCGTTCGACGCGTGAGACCGTGACGACGACGGCTCTGAGGAAGATGGCGACGGCGATGAATGATTCGCGCGGCGCGCTGCGAAGACGCGCGTTGGAGTGCGCGTTCGGTGTCATCGGGGTCTTTGCCGCGTTTTCATACTTTGCCTTGGCGCAAGAGGATGTGTATAAACGAACGTACGGTGGACGACGGTTCACGGCGACGTTTTTCGTGCTCGCGTGCGAGCGAGGGGTGAACGTCGTATTTGCGAGCGTCGGGTTGGTGGTGACGAGGACTGCGGTGAGGGGAGCGAAGGCGATCCGCACGCCAAAGGGGGAGATATTTAAGAGCGGAGCGTCGCAGACGTTCGCCATGGCGGCGAGCAACGAGGCGCTGCGTTACGTGTCGTATCCGACGCAGGTTTTGGGTAAATCGTGTAAAATGGTGCCGGTGATGATTGGTGGGTTAGTGCTCGGCGGAAGACGGTTTACGGTGGCGCAGTACGCGCAGGTGTTCTTCGTGACGCTCGGCGTGGCGATTTTTAATCTCGCCGCAGACGCGAAGAAGAGTGGTAGCGGGAACGATAGCGCGTACGGATTGGCGCTGATATTTTTATCGCTCGTCATGGATGCCGTCACCGGTGGGTTGCAAGATCGGGTGAAGCGGACGACAAAGGCGCTCAATCCAAAGACGCCCAACGCGAAACCGAGCATGTACGAGAGCATGTTTTACACCAATCTGAGCGGTATGCTCGTCGCCCTCGGCTTTGCGATCGCGACGGGTCAGCTCATCAGTGGTGTCGCGGCGTGCGGGGTGCACAAGGAGCTCTCGCGGGCGGTGCTCGTATACTCGTTCGCGAGTGCCGTGGGACAAAATTTCATTTATTACCTGATTACAAAGTTTGACGTGCTCGTGCTCACCACGGTGACGACGACTCGAAAGATTTTCTCGACGGTGTACTCGGTATTTAGAGATCCTAGAAACTCTTTGAACGCGGCGCAGTGGTTTGGCTGCGCGCTCGTGTTTTTCTTTCTCACCGTGGACGCGGCTTCGTCGGTGATGAAACACAAGGCGCGCGTCACCGTTTCTGGTGGGAGGCAACCACGCGTGACTACCCGATCGCGATCAAAGAAACAAAATTAGCTTTCGTTGCGTACGTCCGTACGAGAATGAATGTGATTCGAAGCGATTCATAATTATTGATACAATGCTAACTGAGACCCCACGATGATTTAAGGTACGCCATGACGCCTCCGACGTAGGCGTCGCGCTGTTGCTTTGACCACGACTTGGGACACCTCGCAGAAATTGAAGATGAAAACTTATCGAGTCGGGAAGTTCCATCTCTCCAGTGTTCGGTCAGCGATAACGGTGTGACGTTCGTGTCGATCGGCGCGAGTGGTTGCGGTGTCTCGTTGTCGTCTTTCGACCCATTCCCGGACGTGAGTCTGAAGCGATCGGCGAGAATTTTTATCTCGCGAAGCGCGTGCGGAGGAACTTCGGTGCATCCCGCCGTTTCAACCTTGAGTTCGTACGGTTCGGGCTCATCGTCAACCTGCACGCAATGAAACATGCGCAAATCGCTCGTTTTTGAGTCGTTTCGCACGTCGTAAGGTCCGACGATGGCGCCCACAAAGGGCGCGGCGTAATCGCCATCGCCGTCGTCAAACATCGCTTGATAATTGACTTGGTTTTCAATGTCGCGAAGACTCGGATGCGTCGCAAAGACTGGGTGCGAGTGATACCAGCCGACGATGCGTTCGCCACTCTCTGTGAGCGTCTCGACGATATCCGGAACGCTCTCCGGGTCGAGTTCAACTTCGACACCCGCGTTGTCTTGCTTCAACTGCCGCGCCGGCAACGCGCGAGTGACGCGCAGCGTCTTCTCATCTGTGTCGTACACGCCCCCAAGGAATCCGATGATTTCGTCGCTGCACAAGTGCGCGTGGAAGTCCATCACGAGCTCAGCGGCAGAGGTGATGGTCACCTTGAACGGCTGCGTAGCGCGAGACGCGTACTTTTCGCACGTCACCATTTGCAAATCGCCACCTCCATTCAAAACGTCGGCGAAAACTAAAGATTTTGACGCGTTTCGACTGGCGCGCTTCTCCCGCGCCGGAAGCACCGTACCGATGGACGTGGCAAACATGCGGTCGTCGTCATTCATCTTCTTTCTGCGTTTCTTCGGCGTCGGCACTTTCGGTTGTCGCGGTTGTCGCGGCGGCTTGGGCGCCGGCTTGGGCTCCGGAGGCAGTTTCTTCTTATAATCGCCGAGCTTTACGCCTTCAAACTTGACCCAATCCCAACCGTTGTCCACCTTGCGCTCCGGGTTGGCGACGCGCGAGACGGCGAGCCTGAATTCACTCACTGTGTTGAAAGTCAGCGTCTCGACGACGACGTCTCGTTCCTCATCCGTGAGCGGCGTGGAAGTTGGCGCCGGCGTCGGCGCGGTTTCGCCCTCCTCCCTGGCGTCACCCGCCTCGTTTTCCTCGCGCTCCCGAGGCTTTCGCTGCTGCCTCTTCTCCGGAGCCCCGGCAGAAAGCAGTGACGCGACGTCGCCCTTTGTCTTTTTCCAAACGATTCGTCCGTCCTCCTCGAGATCTGCGCGAACGACAGCTTTACGAAGCGTCGTAGTCAACGCCCCTTTGCCCGCGCGCACGTGTCCCAGCTCCATCAATCGAACCATGATTGCCCGTCCATCGCGCGTTCCTCGCGCTCGTTTCGAATCGTCGTCGCCGTTACCACCGTTGCCGTTTCCTTTACACGCGACAACCTCCCCTCGCGGCGCGCTTATCCTCGTTGAACTCCTCTGGCGCGCTTCGTCTTCATCTTCCTCGTCTTCGTCGTCATCTTCTTCATCTTCATCGGACGAAGACGCGTCCCCGCTCCACGTCCGTCGTCCACCGTTACCACCACCGGCGTATTCCTCCTCTTGCGCTTGAAGCGCCAGCGCCAGCGCCAAATCTTCATCCATCGGGAGCGGGGCGGTGGGTCTTCTCTCCAGTTGAAAATCTGAAAATCCAACACACCTTGGAACCCCGAGGCGGGTTTCGTCAGAGGTCAGACCCACCCGGTACGATCAATCCGCGTTCGTCGCGTATCCGCGCACACACACGGGGGGGCGGGAGGACGACGACGACGGGTGGTAGGTGCGTTCTCGCGCGACGAACTCGGTCGCGCTTTGACGACGACGACGACGCCAGTCATCATCACGCCCGTCATCACGCCCGTCGTCCCACCCACGCACCCACTGACAGAGAGACAGAAGTGACAGAAGTGACAGACGCTCGCGGGTTTGAAAAAAACAGACACGACTGGACGAAATTCACACCACTCTACTGGTGTATCTGTTACATATTATATGATGTTTGTGTATTTACATTAATACATAATATTACTAAGTAGTATCACTCTACACCCGGTACTTGTCGCGTCGAGCGTCAACACCCTCCCGCAATGCGCGACTTGGTCGTCGACGAGAGACGGCGCCGTCGACGAGAGACGGGGAACGAACGACGCGGGTGGGTGTTTCGTTGACGATATTCGTTCGACGACGACGACGATGAGTGGTGGTGGTGATGGTGGCGGTCAGTCGCGACGGCGGCGACGACGACGACAGGGTGACGACGTCGGTGAAGATGCCGAGCGATGCGGTGTGTTGAGACGAGGACGACGGTCGACCGCGTCGACGCCGGCGACGGTGCGAATGGTCTCCCTGGTGGGGATGCTGACGCTGGCGGGAGGAGTGGTGACGGCGAATGGGGTGGATGCTGGAAGGCGCGGGACGAGACGGGACGTCGGGGACGCGCGAACGCCGTTGGTTGGGGTGCGACACGAAGTCGAGTTTCAAGCCTTCGTCGAACGCTTTGGGAAGCGGTACTGCTCGGGAGAAGACGCAAAGGCGGCGTGCGAAACGAGCCTGAGGAGACAGACGGTGTATTACGCGAATATGATGCGGGCCAACGCGCACAACTTGGACCCGACGAAGAAGTTCCAAAAGACGGAGACCAAGTTTGCCGATCTCACCGAGCGCGAGTTTGAGACGACGACGCTGACGTACAGGTCGAAAAAATCGGCGTCGGCGTTCCTGGGGGTTGGGGAAGCCGACGAGAACGCGTCGGAAGACGAAGTGAATATGGCAGTCGCAAAGGTAGGCGTCGATGCGGCGGCGTTTAAATCCAAGCAGGAGATGATGCCGAGCGACTCCACGGGGCTGTTGGGCGGCGGCGCCGAGTATCCGGCGGAGTTTTCGTGGAGAACCCCGCCAAAGGGGTACGGTAACGTCGTGGGTAAAGTGCACGATCAGGATGATGTGTGTGCATCGTGTTGGGCCTTTGTCACCGTCGACTCGATCGCGAGCCGAATCGCGGTGATTAACAAGGGTGAAGATTCCCCCGAGTTGAGCGTCAAGCAACTCATGGCGTGCGACGGCATCGATCACGGGTGCGCGACGGGCAACATGTACACGGCGTATGAATGGATCGGAACCAACCGAGGGATTAGCACAAGAAGCGATTACGACGCCGCATCCCCGGGACGCAGAGAAGATGACCCAGATGCGCAGTGCATCGCGTCAGTGCCAAAAAAGTACGACACCCCAGCGATGTGCGACTTGGCTCAAATCGGCGGCGAAGAACCGCTCTACCGCGCCCTCTACGAACGCGGCCCGGTTGCCGTGGGCATCAACGCCAACCAGCTCCAGGCTTACGGCAGCGGCGTCATCATGCTCGATGATTGTCATCCTCTCGGACGAGGCATCGAGGCGATCAATCACGCCGCCTTGGTTGTCGGATGGGGAGAGACGAAAGACGGCGTTAAGTATTGGGAACTCAAAAACTCGTACGGTCCCGAGTGGGGAGAACAAGGCTTCTTTAAGATTGAGCGCGGTCGCATCGGTGATCACGGTTTCGGCACCTGCGGTTTGCTCTTCGAGTCGGTGTACCCAATCGTGACGGAACCGTCGGAATCACCATCCGCCGATGCGCCTTGCGTCCAAGGATCCGTCATGAAGACGGCGTACTACCGCAACGAGACGCTCAACCCGGGCCAATCCGTCGCAGTGGGCAAAGAGGGCGAATCTCACGGTGTCGGGAAGAACCATCACCGCGACCACCACGGTTCGCAAATCCTCTCCAAACGCGCCTCGCGTCGCGTCGCGAACCGCGCGCGACTCGGCGCCCCGGCGGACGCGCGTCGCCGATTCGGCGGCCAATCCTCGGGTTTCGTCGCCCTCGGCTTATCCTGCGGTCTCCTCGTCGTCTTCGCGCGACGAAACCGACGAAACGTTGACGACGTCCCGCAAGAGCGCTCTTCGCTCCTCGTTCCGAGCGTGAACAACGCGTAATAGACTCACGCGGTGGGTTCCATGTAGCACCGCCCACAGTTGTAAGAGGTGGGCACGAACCGCTTTACGAGAGAACGCGCCCGCGCGAAACACACGCACCATGGATGCCCTTCGACGCGTCGCGGATTCCATCGAACGAATCGTCCTCGGTAACGCGTCGTCGTCGTCGTCGTCGTCGTCCTTTGCGTTGCCGCAGACGGATGTCGACGTCGTGAGCGACGCCGTGCGCGAGTACGGTGAAACGATGAGCGCACACAAGAACGGTCGAGCGACGGACGAAGACGTGCGCGCGGCGAGGTTTAGGATGGTTTGGGCGCTCGCGCACGCGAAAGAAAAGAGGTACAACGCGCGGGCGGTGCAAATTTTGACGGCGTGCGTGGAGGCGGAGAGAGAGGATGGGTGGAAGGAGGCGTTCGGGGAGAGCGCGACGCAAAGAGACGGGTACTTTTTGTTGGCGTGCGCGAAGTTCAACCTGAAGGATTTTGAAGGGGCGAGAGAGAGCGCGTTCGCGGCGTTGAGAGAGGACCCGGAGTGTCGACAGGCAGCTGCGTTGAGGGAGGCGGCGGAGAACGCGTTGATGCGAGATGGGTTGATTGGGGCTGGGGCGCTCGCGGCGACTGGACTCGCCGTCATCGGAGCGGCGGCGTTGGCGAGCAAGCGATGACGACGATTGTAATGGGCCGTGTAGTCCCTGCTGCTGCTACTCCTTCTACTACTAGGTACTACAATTACTACTGTGTAAATCATCAAAAGACGTTTGTTTTCTATCTTCTGACTAGATTAACTGGTGCCGGGCGATATCATCTGGAACCGCCGTGGCGCTGTGCGGCAGCCTTGGCGAGATGTTTCTTGTACGCTCGAATGTCATCCTTCCACACCGACACGCCCTTGTTTTCGCAAACCCAAATCTCCTTTGCGACGCGATCTATTAACCTAAAGTCGTGCGACACGAGCACGAGACCTCCTTGGTAACCGTTGATTGCGTCGGCCAACGCGTCGATGGCGTCGTGGTCCAAGTGGTTCGTAGGCTCGTCGAGCAACAGCATGTTTGGACTACCGAGGCAAATCATCGCAAATACTAGACGCGACTTTTGTCCATCTGAAAGTTCGGCGATCGGACGCGTCTGCAGGCGCCCAGTGATGCCAAACTTGCCGAGATAGGATCTCCACTCGTCCGTCGGCTTGTGCATCTCGTAGTACGTTCCGGCGAAGAATTCTACGGGCGTCGCTCGAGGATCGAGCACGTCGATGGAGTGTTGATGGTACCGTCCGATGCTCAGATGATGGTGGCGTCCAACCTCGCCCTCGACCGCGTCGATGTCTCCAGTCATGAGCTTGAGGATGGTTGATTTCCCCGCACCATTCGGACCGACGAGCGCGATGCGAGAATCGCAATCCACTCCGAATTCCAAGTGCTCGAGAAGCATCCCGAGCTCGGGCGCGGCGCTCGGATATCTAAACGAGACATTTTTAAAGGGAAGAACGGGCGGTGCGAGCTTTGCACACTCTGGGAACTCCAACTGGAACGTTTTCTCCGCCTTTGGAGACGGAGTCAATCCTGCGGCTTCCATCTTGTCGAGAATCTTTTGCTTTGAGTTGGCTTGTTTCATCTTGTCGGCGTACGTTCCGCACGAAGCGATGAATTCCTTCAAGTGTTTGATGTCGGCTTGTTCCTTTTCGTACTGCTTCGTCTGTATGATTTCTTCCTCTGTGAGGGTTCGTCGGAACGTGTCGTAGTCTCCCGTATAGTACTTGAGCGTCTTGTTCGTCACGCGAATGATGTGTGAGCACACGCCGTTGAGAAAATCTTGCGAGTGCGAAACGACAATGAGACACTTCTTGTACTGAGATAGGTGCTCCTCCAACCAAACGCACGCCGATAAATCCAAATGATTCGTGGGTTCGTCCAGAAGCAGCAACGCCGGCGACGCCAAGAGCGCACGCGCGAGGGACACGCGCATCCTCCATCCACCGGAGAGCGCCTTTGTCTGACGCTGCATCATCACCTTGTCGAACCCAAGGTTATGAAGCAGCTCTGCCGCTTCGACTTCAAACTTTGCCGGATCCAGCTCTTCTAAGCGCTCGTAGATACCCTGTAGGCGCTCATCGCCCGGGCCGTTGCTCGTCAATATATCGCCCTCAATCTTTTGCAGCCGCTGCACTTCTTCTCGAATGTGGTTCACCACGGCTTCCAGCGCTGTATGATCGCTCGGTTCCGCTTCCTCTCGCAAATGGTAAATATCCACGTGAGACGGGACCTCAATCTCCCGCCGGGCGATGGCTTCGAGGAGCATCGATTTCCCGCAACCGTTTGGCCCGAGAAGGCCGTAACGCCTACCGATGTTGAGCTCCATGGTGCAATCTTTGATTAGCTCTGCGCCGTTCACCGACATGGACACTCGCTCGAAACGTAAATCGAGCGCAGTCTTACGGCTGGTCAGTACGGCTGTGACGCTTCTCTCGACATCATCTTTCCCGACATTCGTCGTTATCGTAGCGTTCGTATCGTCGGCGTCTTCGGTGTCCTTCTCCGCATCCTGTTTGACCGCCCGTCGTCTTCGCGCGCCGCCCTTTCTGCTCGCTCCTACTCCTCTCGCTTCATCCTCGCTCGAGGTCACCTTGCCTTGGTACACGCGCCAGGTATCCGTACACACGTCGCCCACGAAAGCGGCGTTGTGACTGATCGTCAACACACCACCCTTGAACCTTTTCAAAGCTGACGTCAGCGCCGCGAGCGTCTCGTTGTCTAGATAGTTTGTCGGCTCGTCGAGCGCGATGATGTGCGGCTTGACCCACATCGCCGCGGCGAGAACTAGACGAGACTTTTGACCTCCGGACATGCGTTTGATTTTCCCATCGGCGAGTTCTTGAGAAATCCCGAAGTCCGTCAGGTGTGCGTACACCTCATCGCTCGTCAACGGGCGAATGTCCATGCCACTCTGCATCGCCTTCATCATTTCGTCGTAATTCTTGCACATCTTGACGACGTAAGACGCCTTTAAGAAGCGCTTCGGCTCCCAGTGAGTCACCCCGGGTCGATCACCGACTTTTTTCACCTCATAGCAGAGCTCACCACCCTTCACCGCGCGACCTAGGATTTCGCTCACACTTCCTCTCGACTGCTGCTCAACCTTTTCTTCATCCGTGAGCGCCATGGTGGACATTTTCGCCAGCTCCTTGTCTCTACCTTGGTAAAACCGCGTTTGAATGTACTCCTTCGGCGACATGTCCATGTGCTCTTGAAGGTGATGCATCGAGTGCTGCGCAATGTACGCGATGCGCAAGTTGTGGTGTTTCCATACGCTCCCACCCGTCGGTTCGAGTTCGCCGACGATGTTCTTCATCAATGTCGTCTTTCCCGCGCCATTGGCGCCGACAACGGCGACTCGACTGCCGAGGTACAGGCGAACAAAAACCCCACTGAGAACCTGATTGTTCGGATACGCAAAGCTTAAATCTTGCAAACGCGCGACGACTTGCGTCTTGCTCTTGATACCGTCGAGCGGTCCGGGTTCGGGAAACACAATCGTTGCCGAGCTCAGCTGCTCTCGAGCGGCGCGAGCCGAACTCATCCGACCGTTCGCGCCTCCTGCGAGCGCTGTTGACGTGCTGTTTCCACGCATCGCATTGACGAGCCCCGCGGTGTTTTCCAACCGGTTCGCTTCGCTCGCTGCGCGACGGCGTCGTCCACCATTCTCTGTCGACTGTCCAGCATCCACCGTCGTGCCGGTTTCGTTGGCGCGCGAAACGATTTCATCCACCAAATCCTTCTTCATCCTCGGTAACACCAAATTCGGTCGCTGCGCCCTAAAATTGTCAAATCCGCCGTCAAAAGTCGCGAGTTGTTGCTTATCAAACTGTATGATGTGCGTGGATATCTCGCGAAGAAAATCATAGTCGTGCGACACGCACAAAACTGTCGTGTCTTTGCGCAACGACGTGAGATACTTTGCCAACCACTCCACCGCGCTCACGTCCAAGTGATTCGTCGGTTCATCCAAAAGCAAGAGATCCGCCTTTTGTAACATTGCTCGTGCGATCGACAATCGCATCCGCCAACCGCCGGAGAGCTCCGTGACGGATTTTTTCATCATGTCGTCGTCAAAGCCGACGGATCGCAGGCTCGTTTCGATAGCTGTTGCGCCGGCGCCTCCAAACCCATCCGCCTCCTCCTCCATGAACTTCACCACGCTCACGCTCATGTTCACCAACACCTCGTGACGAACAAAGACACACTTGACATCGCTCGGAAATCCGGCAATATCACCCGCCGCGATTCTATTCAACAACGTCGTCTTACCCGCACCGTTATGACCGACGACACCGTAACGCGCACCTTTACGCAACGCCAGATTCGTCGGTCGTAATAGCACTTTAGCCGCGTACGCCAAGATGATTCCACGCAAATCTAACAGAAGCGAAGATGATGACGACGTCAAAGGAACGGCATCGTCGTCGTGCCCATTGGTCCTTCCCGCGGCGTACTTCGCGTCGGCGTCTCCCCCGCCTGACCCAGAACCAGACCCAGATACCAACGACGCACACATCGCCCGCACCGCCTCCTCCCCGACCCCGTGTTCCTCGAGTATCGGCGTCAACGCGCTCGTCGCATCCTCGACAAACTCCGAGGCGTTTTCCCCGGCTTCCTCCAGCGCGTCTTCGAGCAACGAACACGCGTAGTCCACAACCTCGTCATCCACACCCGCATCCGCGAGCGTTCGTCGAGCGATGCGTCGCACGCGACCCGGGATGTCTCCGGTCTCGTCAGTCATCGTCATCGCCCGTCGTCGACGGTCGTCGTCGCGCTCTGCCGTCGATCGGCGACGTCGCAGACTGAGGTACCGTCGCGTCGGTTTTTTCTCATTTTGATGACCTTTGACTCGCGTGTGCACTTTATTCGACAGTTTGCGACGCCGACGACACTGTCGACTCGAGCGCCCTTGGACGATGCGTTCAGCGACGACGAAAACGACGACGAAAACGACGACGGGTGCGTCGTCTTCGCGGTTCGACAATGGGTGTCGTCGTCATCGTCGTCGTCGTCGTCGTTGTCGAGGATACCGGGCAAGTGGAAGAAGACGTGATGACGTTTCAGTTTTCAGCGACAGTGTATTCGATCTCGGACAAGCGATCGGGGAACGCGTGCGCGGGGAATCGAGATTGACGCTCCCGCCTGGACGGGTGGGTCTGTTTGGCGTACGAGAGACGCTCGAGTACCTCGGCGACGCGAATGGGTTCATCGAGCGAAGACGCCAAAAGTACGGCGACGTGTTCAAGACAGCGTTGTTTTTCAAACCGGCGGTGGTTTTCGGCTCGAAAGAGTCAGTTCGGGAGTTTATGACGTTTGAGGGTGATCTTCCTGCGGATGAAGCGTTGCCCGAAACGTTTCGAGAGCTGCACACGAATTACGGCGCGTTGCGAATGTCGGGAGCGCAACATCAAGCGACGCGTGCAAATTTCGGTCGAGTGCTTGGCCGTGCAGCTCTCGAGGCGTACGCGCCCGTCATCGGCGCGCGCACGCGTGAATTCGTGCGTTCTATTACCAAAGGAAAACAGTCTACGTTTGCGCCCGGACGCGCGTGCGTCGATTTCTCGCTCGATTTGCTCTTTGAATTGTTCTGCGGACACGTGCCGGAGGCAAAGTACAAGCGAGCGATGCTCGCGTACAACGGCGGATTGCTCTCGCTCGGAAAGTGGACGCCAGAGTTCAAGGCTGGGAAAAGGGCGCTGGAAGAATTGACGACGTACGTGCGAGACGATTACCGCAGGGTGAAATCGGCGGGACTGCTCGAGGAAGAGCGGTACTATTTTTACAAGCGGTACTCGGAAGCGACAGATGAGTTTGGTCAGCCGTTTGACGACGGACGCATCGCGACGACGTGCGTGCTCATGGTTTGGGGATCGTACATCGAAGCCGCCGCGTTGATGGGCCACTCGTTACTTTTGCTCGGTGACGATGAGGACGCGAGACGCGCGGTGCTCGAAGAGTTTAATCAGACGTGCTGCGACGAGCACGGATGTCGACGCGTGGGATCGCTCTCGGACATCATGGCGATGCAGTACACAGCGGCGGTGGCGAAAGAAAGCCTGCGCGTGATGCCTCAGACGGCGGGTGGTTTGCGCGTCAATCCAAGCGAGCGCGTCTTTGCCGGATACGACGTTCCGTCTGGGTACGTTTTAACGGCGGATCCGCGAATTCCGTTTCGCGAAGAGGCGAATTTCCCAGACGCTCAGGCGTTCAAACCTGAACGTTTCGTTCCGGGAACCGCCGAAGCGGCAAAGAATGTCGTAAACGCCGAAACGTTTTTTCCGGGGGGCATGGGTCAGCACCAATGCCCAGGGATTTCGCTCGCCGTCGTCATGACGCAGATTTTTCTCTCTGAAATGGCTTCAGCGTTTCCAAACGGCTGGCGTGGTCGCGGTTCGCCATTGTACGTTCAAGTTCCCATCGTCATACTCGATCCAAAGTACGAGATTGAGTTTGTCTAGGTAAATTGCTGCTGCTTTTGTATTACTACACACGCGCACACACATACACACACACACACATTCAACTAACTGTTCAACTTTTTCAACTCAATTTTTTGGCGTCAGAAATTCGACACGATAAAATCCGCCGGCGTCGGCGTCTCTCGCACCCGCTGCCGCACCAGATCGTCACTGCCGTCACAAATCTCAAAGTAATGACAATCGCGCCCGCGTCCGACGGCGTAAGGCGGCGTCTGGACCTCAAATATCGCGCACGGACTCAACGCCGTGAGACTGTGCACGTTTCCGCCCGAATCCGGGTGTAACACGTGCGCCGGCGGCCAGGATGACGACGACTGGACGTCCAGTGCCGACGCTTTCAAAACCTTATCGCACGCCAAACGCACACCGTACGACGCACCACCACCATTACCACGAAGAAGACGAAGACGATCGTCGAAATCGTCGTCTTCAAAGTCGTACCCGACGACGCGACACGCTCCAAACAAACAACGCATGACGACGGACATTCCCGGGTGATCGTGCAACGGAATGCACGCCCCGGCATCCATGACGAACGCTCCGACGCTAAAATCTTCCTCGGCGTGCACCCGCAGGAACCGCACGCGAGGACGAGGACGACGATGACCGGCGGCGTCAGAGTCGCCGTCGTCACCGGCGGCGTATCGACGCAGCTCGACTGGAAAGTCAACCAACGCGACGCGTTCAACCGCTTTGACGACGTCCCGAAGCGCCTTGACCGACGCCGGGTCGCGTCCACACAACGGCGACGACGACGAAGAAGAAGAAGAAGCCGATGATGTTCGTCCTCGAAGCGCTCGCGCGCACGTCGCGATGAGCGCTTCGAGCGTCGACATTGGATTCGTTGATTCGGATTCGGTGCGACGCGGCGCTCTGACGCGGCACTTTTACGTCACTCATCGACACCGCTTTCACGAGTCGGTCGGTCGAGTTTGGACGGAAGGAAACGAGGAGACGCGTGGTACGCACGCGAGATGCGACGTCCCGATGGTGGACGCGGCGGCGGACGCGGCGGCGGACGAGGCGGCGGTCGATTTCATCACGGACGTGGACGTGGACGTGGACGTGGCGGCGGCGGACGAGGAGGAACACCCGGCGGACCGTCGTCGAACGGGGGCATATGGAAGAGTAAACTGACGTGCTTCGGATGTCGAGGAACCGGACACACGATACGGGACTGTCGTAAAGTCAAAGGCGGGGCGGCGACGATGCACAGAGGGGAAAAGTCATGTTATAATTGTGGGGCGAAGGATCACTCGGCGAACGACTGCGATAAAGCGTGGACGAATTACGCGCACGCCAAGTGCTTTGTGTGCGGGGAGACGGGACACTTGAGCCGATCGTGTCCGAGAAACGAAAAAGGGGTGTATGTCAATGGTGGGTGTTGTAAGATTTGCAAGGCGAAGGACCACTTGGTGAAGGATTGTCCGCACAAGGATGATACGTGTATTCGATGCGGCGGCAAGGGACACTTTGCGGCGGGCTGTACGGCGCCGTTCAAGGCGATAAGCGGTGGTGGTGGTGAGAAGAAGGCTGTTGTTGGAGTACATTCATCGTTGGATTCTGAAAAACGTCGTCCTCAGTCTGGTGGTGACGATTTGGATGACGATTTCGTCGCCGAAGGTGAAGATGAAGAAGATGATGATGATGAAGAAGAAGAAGATCCACCAGGGAAAAAGAAGAAGAAGAGCGAAAATCGTGGTAAAAACAAAGAGGTTGTATTTTAAAGAGGCAGAATAGTTGTTCTCAACATCTCTCATTCATTCATCATTCGATCCGTGCGTGATACTTTTTTATTAAAAAATCGATGACACGTCTACGGTGTACCGAAAAAGAAATTGTTCGCTGCGTTGACTCGCGGTAAAAAACGAGTGAGGAGAAGAAGCGTTGATCACGATGATCTCTCAACAGAACAGGCTTCATCATCCTGTGAAATGATTTGAATTTTGATGGTGGTACAGAAGTATACGTCGTCATTCGTCGAAGAAAGACTTTTAGACGCAAAATTTACTTGGACGCCATCATGCGATCAAACTTCTTGGACAAACCGTCGAGAGCGGACGGCTTGAATCCGACGAGTTCGGTGGAGATGTCAAAGACTTCTTGAGCCTTGGCCATGTCTCTACCCTCGCGGCTCGGCTTGTTGTTGAACGCAATCGTTCTCGTCGAGTCGTCGTTATTGTTGTAGTTGTCCCAGAGTTGGTCGCCTCCACCCTTCCACGCCCAGTACGCGCCTTGTTCGTTGTAACGCGGATCGTACACAATGGACGCGAGACGCTCTCCCGCCTCGGCTTCGCTCACGTAACCCTTGGTGACATTCTTTTGAATAATCGGGAATAACCAGCGGAAGAACGGGGTGTGGTTGCGGAAGAGGTTACTGTCGGCGATGCAACCCGGGTACATCGTGCTAAACTTGATACCCGTCGACTCGCCGTAGCGCTCGGCGAACGCCTTGATGTCAAGCATGTTGCAAAGCTTGGAATCCTTGTACGCCTTGGCGCCGATGAAACGAGTGCCATCGATCAGCGCCCCTTGGTTGCGATCGCTATTCTTGAAGCCGTTCTTCAAGCCAGACATGTCGCCAAGACCCGCGCGCGGGGGCACTTGACCCGCCAACGTGTTGGTGTTGCCCGTCACCGACCCGACGATGATGAGGCGCTTCATGTTTTGATCCGGCGCCTTGGCGAGGTCATCGAGCAAGAGAAGAGACAACAAGTGGTGACCGAGGTGGTTGACCCCGACGCACTCCTCAAACCCATCCTTGGTGTACGACGGCACGGTGGCGTTGGGCAAGTAGAGGGCGGCGTTGCACACGAGCGCTTGGAAGTTCTTCACGTACTTGGACCTGCGGAACGACTGCGCGAAATCACGCACGCTTTGCAAATCTCCGAGTTCAATGTTCATCACCGCGTACGAATCCTTCGGGAAACCGAGCTCGTTCGCCTTGAGCAAGCCCTTTTCGTTGGAGCGCACCGCCATGACGGCAAAGTAGCCCTTATCGATCAACGCCTTGCACGTCCACAAGCCGAGACCAGAGGACGCGCCCGTGACGATGGCCACCGGCTTGTCACCGACGTTTTCATTCATAATGTTACCCGCCGCGGCGCGAGCGACGACCGAGTCTCGACGAACCCCGGTGAGTCTCGGGGCGGCGGCGGCACGAACACCAGTCTTCTTGTTCATCTTTCCGCAGATAACGTTTTTCTTTAAGGTGGACGCGTTCGCGGCGACGGCGATACAGGAGGCGCTGCTGCTCATCACGACGATGTGTATACGCGGTGCGTGTTCTCGGTGGTGTTCGGCTTCTTCTTCTTCCTCTTCTTATTCGTCGACGCACTCCCCGACGGACGTGAGACGGCGCGATCCAGATTGTGTCGTCGCCCGTCGTTAACCTCACGTCAACCTCGACATCCATCGATGATCGATCCACATCCACATCCAGGCTGTCTGTCTGTCGTTCGCGTGCGCATTATTTTGTCCCGTAAGTTTTGTAAATTCAACGCTTCGATACGGGGAACTGGGAGTTTTTCGGCACCGTATTCCAACCAGCTATCCACGAGTAACATCGTGATAGGAGACGATCACACGTATATCACACGTGCGAATGTCTGTCCGCGATAGTATAACGGTCAGTATGCGACGCTGTCATTCCATGACGAAGCGTCTATCCGAACACGGATAAAAACGGCGCCAGTACAGGCCCGTCGAGATCGGGGTTCGATTCCCCGTCGCGGAATCACTTAACCTTTTGCAGCAAGGGTACTTTTTTTGTTTAAGTATGAGTCAAATGTCCGTTATCAAATATTTCAAATTTTTGGCTCGTGTTCGTCGTCACCGTTTAGTGCCATCTACAACAACTACGAGAGGTAGTTCCTAGTGCTAATTTGCTCGCCTTTGCTCGCCTTGCGTTTGTGCTCATCGACCATCTTCTCGTGACAGCCCCTCTTCCTGCTCAACGCCGTATCACGCGCCGCGCCTGTCGTAGGAATCGCAACCAGGTTCGACGCGCCGCTCACGCCATCGCCGTCCGTTTTGCTATTCTTGGACATGCTTGGAGACGCCTCTCCGTATGTCTTCAAGTTGTGCATGTAAAAGTAAAGTTTCTCGAGCGTGTTTGTGATGTGTGCGCCTTCTTCAAACTCGAACGTAAACTCTGGATCGAGTGCGTGTTGCATCATCTCGGTAAGCGCTTGAACCCAGAGTTACTTTAAACTCATCTTAAACTCATCATCTTGTAGTATCATAGGCACGTCTACATCAAACTCAGTTCTCTCTCGCATCTTTGCATCTCAAGAACTCACCTCGAATCCGCACGTCGACGCGCGCGACACCCCCCTTCACAGCGTTCTCTCCACTCACCGATTCGTCATCGACGGCGCTGGAGTCACGTGTCGCCTGGAGCCCGGACGATACGTCAATAGCACCATACGTAAAGAACTGATCGAAGGGATCATCGTCGATGGAAGACTCGTCTTCCATCCGACCATCGCCCGCGGGCGCGACGACGACAACTGGCGCGACAGGCGTGGAAAAGACACGAGAGGCGAACGTGTTTTTCACCAAGGTAGGAATACTCTATTGCGGATGGCACTAAACGGTGTGAAATACGTATGTATCCACGGATCATGACTCGTCATGCGTGCAGGGACTCTCTGAACCGGTGATATTTTCCACGCGTCGCATATATCGCATCGAATCGTCGTCCTCGGGGGCTCTTTTATTTTTTTAGATGGGCTGCGTCGGGACTTTATACGGACAGGAAAAGATACTTCGATGATTGTGTCAACGACCCGCGACGCGTTTGCAAAACGCGTCCCGCAATCAGCGACGCGCGTCCGGACGACGAGACGAAGGGCGAAAGACGAACGATGAGCGCTGATAAACGCGCGGTGCGAAGGCGCGTGGGCGCGAAGGCGCGAACGGCGTCGATGGCGCTCGCGTGCGTCGGTGTTCTCGCGAACGTAATCGCGGTGGTGCGGGCGGACAGTGTCATCGACTCTGCCGCGTCAGCGGCATCCATCGCGTCGCTCGGTGGTGACTGCAGCTTTGGCTCGGCGCCCTCGGGATGCTTGGTCGCGGAAAGCGGAGCGCCGGATTCGTGCTCGTATGAAACGTCGTGCACGCTGAGTCCGATTTGCGGCACGTTGAGCGGCGGGCTCTCCGTCAACTCTGGCCCGGCGACCGTGTGCGACTCGACGACGGCGTGTACGCCGGCGATTCCCAAAAAGTGCACTGGTGGTGGCCAGAAATGCACCGGAGGAGGGATATGCTACTCGTGGAGCTGGAAAGGCAAGTGTAAAAAGAGGACGTCACCCGTGTGCACGTCGATCCCGGAAGTGTGCACGCCGGCGGTACCGGAAAAATGCGTCACGACGCCGACAAAGTGGAAGAAGACGTGTACAAAGTTACATCCGAATCCTCCGACGGGTAAGTGCACCGCGTGTGCGCCAGGCTGTAAGCGCTCTTCTGACCGCAAGAGCTGCGATTGCGAGTTCTATGAGAAGGCTTGGGACCAGACAAGCTCGGCTATGCAAAACGCCTGGAGCGAAACGTCGGGCTGGAGCGAGGGCGCCTTGGACACTTTGGAGACTGAGGTAGAAAAGCTCTCTGAAGATATTGAATCCACCGTGAATATGATTGTGGAATTTTTCAAGGGTTTAAATTGCGACGTTGGCCTCGGTACCATGAAGGACTTCATCAGTATTTTCACCAAGTCGATGACTGACACAAAAGCCGCGGCGTTTGTCAGCAGCGTCAAGGCAAATCCGTCACAGTGGGGCGACTCAATGTCTGGCGCGACGGTTGATGGGGCGTGGAACGATCTTGTTGGTGATGTTGGTAGTGTGTTTGATGCAGTCAAACAGATTATCGCAAAGTTCAAAGATGATTGTCCCGCAGTCAACTTCGATGCAAGCAAGGCGCCCGTCGTGACGCTCGGCTTCTTTATTGAAATCGCTGCGTACGTTGGTGTTTCGCAAGCGAGATCAGGGGAATTCGGCATTGGAATGACATTGGCCGGCGATCGATTTACTTACGGCGCGGCTTGTGCTGAAAGCGGCATTGTTTTCGATGCACCAGGTGCATCTGGCGCCGTTGGAATGGCGCTCACCGGTTACAGAAGCATCTACGACGTTCCAGGCGTATCGAAGTATCTAACCATTGGTCTCGGCATTGACGTGCCCGTGGTTCCTCCGATCCCGAAGTTTGGGGTTGACGGCGGCGTCACACTTGTTTTCGACAGCGATCTCAACAGCAAGAATGGCGGATTTGGTGGAGACAACATCATCGGGTTCTCTGTCACCGTCGGACCGAGCATCAGCTCTCCAGGCATTCCGTTGATTTCCGCTTCGTTCGGCGTTGGCTTCTGCTGGACGATGCACTGCAAGCTCGCAGACGGTAAAGATTGCGGTGATTACGCTGCTTCCCGAGCTCTTCTCGGCGAGGCGTCATTACATCGCGGTGTTCGCACCATTCAAAGGCATCTCGCCGAGCACAAATATGCATTCGCCCCCGTCGCCGCCGCCGCTCTTTTACTCGGCGTCGTCGCGCTCGCCCCGTCTCGCCGTGCAAACGCTGACGACGTGCGCCGCGCGCTCGCGGCGAAATCGACGCCATCGTACGGCGCGATTAACCTCTAAGCACGCACGCGCAGCTGTTTTACTTTTTCCTTTTTGCTTTTTACGGTGCTGCACTGTTGCACGTGTTGCAGTTTTGTCATCAAATAAACAACTCTTTTATTTTCACTCCTTCTCCGTTTTGACCCTTCCTGAACCGTGACTTTGACCATAGGGTCGCGCACGAAGCGTCAGGTGTTTTTACTATCGTAAAAGTTTTTTCATCATCATTACAATTCATCATCATTTCAAATAGAGTACCGTAGCGCGTAATCAATAATCAATCCCATCAGGGCATGCCGTAGGGCAATTTAACCCTATTCGCGTGAACCCACACGCGCACAATCCACTTGTCCTCGAAAGCCTCGGTGCCTTCGTGCTCGACGCGCTCGTCAAAGACGCCGGCGGCGTTGGCTGGGAAAAACACGAGCGCTCGCCCCTTCGCCGGTTGCACGGCTAAACCACCACCAGCGAGTCGACCGAACACAGTCTTACCACCCCCGGAAACCTCGTTGACGTCGTTGAGATAGACTAGAATCGTCGCGAGCGTTTGACCGCCGCGATCGGTATCCTCGACGTCGGCGCCTCGATTGGCGTCGAAATGCGGCGCCAACTTTTGGCCCGTTTCATACCGAATCACCGTCGGCGCCTCGTACTGGAGCCGGGACGTCCCCGGAAGCAACGCTTCGACAGCTTTAATCAGCGCGCTCTCCCCTGTCCCCGTGCCATCGAGCGTCGTGCTCGTGCTCGTTCGCAAGCCTCGAAGCTCGGCTTCCTTGCGTCGCACGTACACCAAGCTCGCCGCGTACGCCGCGCCAACCGCCGCCAGGTAACCGACCACACCCTCGCCCAGTAAGCCGAGCCCGGACTGCCCGAACCCCGCCGAGCCGACGAGCATGGTAAACGCTCCGATCCACACCGCGGGTCCGCTCGACGCCGTCGACGTCCACGTCTCCACGTCTCGCGTCCACCCAGCGTACACCACCGGGCTCCGTCGCATGTCGCCCTTTGCCCGCGCCCTGGCGACGATGTCCTCGCACTCGGCATCGGTGAGAAAATCATCCACGACGAAAACGTCGGGCGAGGCGTGGAGCTGACGCAACCCGTCGTAGTAGCGGTCGATCGTCAGGTGTTTATCCAGCACCGCAGCGGTTGGACGGTCGTCGCTGCCACCTTTTTGTCGAGTGAAGACGCGACAGACGGTTGACGAAGATGGATGACGACGACGAAGACGACGAAGACGATCGTGATGACGAGACGCCGAGGTGGAGGCGTACCGACCCGAGTCGTTTCGTCGTCGTCGCGAGTCGCTTCCTCCTTTCGGGGCGCACAAGGCGGGTGGTGCGCGAGCCTCGACGAGGGGCGTCATGATGTGCCGACGAGTGATGACTCGAGAAAATGATGATGTCGCGCGCGCCGTTCACGTGATGTGTTTTGTTTGTATCTTCGTCATGTGATCACAACAACCTAATCTCCTAGCGAGTTAAATCGTCTTTCAGCATCATGTACATTGCGCGACAGACTATTTTTTCATTCGTGTTCGTTCGTGTACCACCTTGCGTCGTGGCGTACTAGTAGTAAATAATGTGTAAACGCGGCGGTTCGCGCGCGTCCGGTCCGACCCCCTCGGAAACCGACGACGACTTGCGCGATTACGCCTTGACAACCTTGGTGACGAGGAATCGCGTCATCGGCTGGCGGTGGCCGTTCTTTCTGCGGTAGTGCTTCTTCGGTCTGTACTTGAAAACGATAACCTTCTTCGCGTCGTAGTTCTCCAAAACCGTCGCCTCGACGCGCGCGCCCTGCACGTACGGCTTGCCCCAGTTCGGAGCGCTACCGTCGTGAGTTCCGAGAACGCGCTCGAACGCAATCTTCGAGCCCGGCTCGACACCCTTCAAACTGTGGCACTCGTAGTATCGGCCTTCGGACACGAACTGTTGAGAGCCACCAACCTCGATGATGGCGTCCCACTTCGGCGCCGCGCCGGCGGACGGCGGCGTGTTGAAGCCCACCTGGTTGATGGAGCTCTCCGCCGTGGCTGCGCGTACGAAACGAAATTCACCGCTCGTCAGTCTCCGCGCGTGGTGCGTAACGATCGATCGTCTTTATCGTCGTCGATTCAGATCCAGAAGTCTGATTCCAGAACCGAACCGATGCGTCTTCAAACTGAATGAGTGAACGACGTTGATTTGAGCGAATGAACCCTCAAGCACTCTAGGTTTTTCACCACCCAAAGCCTCCTTCCCACACCGAGCTCGCGGGGCGCGTCCCGAGCCGCCGCGCGGCGCGATCGAACGAGTCTACGTACCTTGCGCGCGAACTTCGCGTCGCACGACACGAGTCGGAAGCGTAACCTTGGTACCGTTACGCGCCGCGGACGCGCGCGAGCTCACGCTCGTCGTCGCGACGCCGCTCGTCGTCATCATCATCATCCTAGCGCTTCGTGTGCGTGTCGAAGCGTGCGCGAGAGAAAGTCTCGCGTGCGTCGGTGTCGGTGTGTACGCGTCCGAGAGTTCGCGTGCGTCGAATGAATGAAAATTAATTCAATCCGTCCGTCCGTCCGTGCGTCCGTCCGTGCGTCCGTCGCGCGCGTGCGTGTGCGGCGTCGACGACGACGTTCGCGCAAAGCGACGTCGCCCCGCGTTTGGGGCGGCGGGCGACGTCCGAGGGGTGCGGGGATATCATCGACGAGTCATGACTCAAAAACGACAGCAGCGGACAGGGGGGTGAGGGGTCATTCGGCGAGTCGTGACTCAAAAGAAATGAAAAGGTCAAAAAACTCGAGAGTCCAACGAACGACAGACACGACGACACAACGAGGAATGTACGCCGCGACGACGACGGCGATGACGACGACGACGACGACGGCGACGGCGACGACGCGATGGAACTTGACGACGACGAGTGATTGCAGAAATCGTCGTCGCATTCGACGATGCGCGCGTTCGTCGACGTCGCGAACAGGAGTGCGAGCGGCGAGCGGTATCGAAGAGGAGAGCAACTTTGCACCCATCGAAGCGGACTCTGAGTCGGCGCCGGGAGGGGTGGCGGAGGCGAGGTTTGGTCCGGAGGCGACGCTCTTAGTAGGGTTTACGTCGGAGGAAACGAAGGAGTGGCGACGGACGCTCGATGAGATTGGGGCGGATTTCGTGGAGATTAAGACGCTGACGGCGGCGATGCAAAGAGGGACGCTGGGAGAGGCGTTGGAGGTGAAACAAGCGGATGCGAGCGCGGAAAAGCCCGCGTTCGGGGTGCCCCGCGTGATGTTTTTGAGTGGGATGAGTGGAAGCGAGGTGATGGAGATTATCGACGAGTACGATGGCAAAGAATGGGCGCCGTGCGTTTTTGCGTGCGCCGTGCCAAAAAATTGGAACTCAGATATCGCGTCGCTCATAGCGGAAATCATGGATGATCACCTACGTCTCACCGGAGGAGACGCGTGCGAGACGTGAGGTGAAAATGTGAATGAATTTGTGTAATCGGCTTACATACTACTCCGAACGCTGTACAAACAAACAACGAAATGTTCATCGTCGCGCCTTTTGCTTCTTCTTTCGATTGCCCAACTCTTCCGATCCCGGTCCGACGGAAACCTTGCGCGAACCGGG